>Ga0335078_10000377_pt1 | contig 70223 bp, 34 predicted proteins | sample Lox_Sample_32_FD_206711 | JGI IMG/M metagenome (GOLD analysis project Ga0335078, IMG submission 206711) | Soil microbial communities from Loxahatchee National Wildlife Refuge, Florida, United States - Lox_Sample_3.2 | ecosystem: Environmental > Terrestrial > Soil > Wetlands | place: USA...
GCGGTGGCGACCAGGTTGGCCGATCAATTCACGGTTACGCTTGTGGATTGGCCGGGGTTCGGCGCGTCGTCGCGCCCGTCGGCAAACTATTCGCCAATTCTTTATGACACATTTCTGCGCGACTTCGTGCAGTCGGTTTTTGGTGAACCGGTTGCTGTATTGGCGACCGGCCACGCGGCGGGCTATGTGCTACGCACGGCGGCATCGAAAATTGCCTTGTGGTCGCGAGCCGTGCTGGTCGCACCCACCTGGCGAGGACCGCTGCCAACTGTGATGGGACAACACCCGAAAATTTATGCCGCATTGCGCGGCTTGGTGGCGACGCCGGTTCTCGGTCATGCCCTCTATCACATCAACACGTCTGAATGGTTTTTGCGGCGCATGTATGGCCGACATGTGTTCGTTGACTCAAACCGGCTGACATCCCAATTCCTCGCCGAAAAACAGAAAGTGGCGCGGCAACGCGGCGCGCGTTTCGCTGCCACGGCTTTTGTCACCGGCGCGCTTGATCCGTTTACTGACCGCGACAAGTGCATTGAGGCGTTACAGACCGGACCGTTTCCCGTATTGCTGGTGATTGGAATTCAGACTCCGCCCAAGTCGCGAGCCGAGATGGACAAGCTCGCCGGCGTTTGCGCATGTCCGGCGCTGGTTATGCCCGGATCACTTGGTTTGCATGAAGAATGTTTCGATGCCATCATTGCGCCAGTGTGCGAATTTTTTGACCAAGAAGAACGCGAATATAAAATCTCAAACCTCAAAATAACCGACTTGAGCAAACCGAACCGCCTTTGGGCGGAGAACTATAAAACCCATTTCACACCAATCAATCATCAACGCCTCTCATTATGAAGAAATTCTTTCTTTCCATTCTTCCAATTCTGGTTGCCCTAGCCAGCCAGGCCCAGTTGAGCTATCCCGCGACAAAAACTGTCGAGGCTAAAGATACTTATTTTGGGAAGACCTACGACGATCCTTACCGCTGGCTGGAGAATTTGAAGGACAAGGAGGTTGAAACCTGGTTCAAGGCCCAGGCAGAATTGACAGACGGCCTGCTCGCAAAAATTCCGGGGCGCGATGCTCTGGTGCAGGAGTGGCTGGCGCTGGACAAGCTCAAGCCGGCGGCCTATTCCGACATCAACTATGAACACGGCCGCGTCTTTTACAAGAAGACTCTAGGTGGTGAAAATGTGGGCAAGCTGTATTTCCGCGAGGGATGGAATGGGGTGGAGAAACTGTTGTTTGATCCCACCTCCTATAAAACCGGCGTGGTGACAACCATTCAAAGCATCGTGCCATCATGGGACGGCAAACATGTGGTCATCGGGCTTTCTTCGGGCGGCGCAGAATGGTCGGAACTCCGGGTTTTGGACGTGGGACAAAAAACCCTCCTGCCTGAGAGCATCTACCCTTCCGAAGGTCCGCTTGGATGGTTGAAGGACAACCAGTCCTTTTTCTACGATGCCGGCAAGGTGGCGGACATCAAAAGCATTGAAATCGAATTAAACCGCAAAACCAGAATCCACAAGCTCGGCACGGACACCGCCACGGATCGGGACATCTTCAGCGACGAAAGCAACCCTGAGCTGGGGATCACGGCCAAGGAATTTCCGAGTGCCTCGATTGATGAATCTTACCCTGAGTACATTGTCGGCTCCCTGCAAACCGTGCAAAATGAACTGCGGGTTTTCTATGCACCAGTCTCCGAGTTGAAAAACCAGAAGGTCAAGTGGGAGGTTCTCTGCAAGCCCTCGGATAATCTGGTGCGGGGAATCGCGTTCAATGGCGATTACGTTTACGCCGTAACGCATACGGACGCGCCTAAATACAAGGTCGTCCGAACCAGCGTTAAACACCCTGATTGGGACCACGCTGAAACCATCATTCCCGAACAGGCTGACTCCCTCCAATCCATCACCAAGAGCCGGCACTACCTGCTCATTGTCTATTCCGACGGGGTGGTCGGACGGCTCGTGAAATACGATCTGGCTTCCGGCAAGACCTCGGAAGTCAAATTGCCAATGTCGGGAACCGTGGGAGTCAGTTGTCCGGACTGGAGAACCGACAATTGCCTGGTGGACATCACCTCTTGGATCGCACCCTTGACGATCTATGATTACGATGCGCGGACGGATACCTTTGCGAAGAGCATTTTCAACACAGATGTCAGGTATCCCGGCTTCGAGAATCTGGTGTCCGAGGAAGTCCAAGTGCCCGGTCACGACGGTGCGATGATTCCGCTCTCCATCATTCACCAGAAAGGGATGCCGTTGGATGGATCGAACTGTTGTATCCTGACCGGTTATGGCGCATACGGGATCAGTCTCGACCCCGCCTTCAGCATCCGCAATTGTTCGCTGGCTGCCCACGGGGTGGTGGTTGGCATTGCCCACGTCCGGGGTGGCAGCGAAAAGGGCGAGGCTTGGTATCGGGCTGGTTTCAAAACAACCAAGCCCAACACCTGGAAGGATTTTATCTCTTGCGCCGAATATCTGATAAACAAGGGATATACCAGTCCCAAAAAGCTGGCCGGCACCGGCACCAGCGCGGGCGGAATCCTGATCAGCCGCGCCATCACCGAACGCCCGGATTTGTTTGCGGCCGCGGTCTGCAATGTGGGGTGCGCGAATGCCATGAGGCTTGAATTTTCGCCCAATGGCCCGGTTAATACGCCGGAATTTGGCACTGTGAAAGATCCCGTTGAATGCCAGGCCCTGTTTGAAATGGATGGCGTTCAGCACGTCCAGAAGGGTGTGAAGTATCCGGCGGTCATGGGCGTGGGCGGCTGGAACGATCCCCGCGTGGAGGCTTGGGAACCGGGCAAGTTCGTGGCCGCCCTACAGGCGGCAACCGCCTCTGGAAAACCCGTTCTGATGAAGGTGAACTATGACAATGGCCATTTCACGGAGGAAAAAATCGTCACCTTCAAGAACTTCGCAGGCCAGTTCGCATTTCTTTTGTGGCAGACCGGCCACAAAGATTTCCAACCTGTGAAATAATTATGAGCAAAATTTCAATTGTGAAGAGGTGGCGGAAACAGCCATCAAAGCCGAGTCTGAATGAACGGGTTTGAGCAAGGATTATTCGCTGCTGACAGTGAAATCATTGGCCAAGATGTTAGTGGTTTTATAGATTTTTTCTATGGTCTGCAACCGAAGCAATGCCCATGAATAAATTTAAAGACAAGTTCCGGAAGTTGTTACAAGCCTTCAACGATCATCGGCTTGCTGTTCGAGCTAGCACGAAAAAAAAGAATGATGTTCTGTTTGCGCGTATCGGCATAAATCGAGCCGCCAGCTCTGGCCCAACAAATAAAAAGCGAATTATTCTTCACACGATAATTGCATTTGTGTTATTCGCTACAATTTCCTACTGGCTAATTGTAACCTATCTTGAAGAGGGGCGAAAACCATTTCGCGGGGCCATTTTTCTCCCGTGGCTGGTCTCAATTATTTACTTGGTAGTAGTTTATTTTTTAAGACGAAAAATGCAATAATTGGTCAGCACCGCGCTTTTACACTTTCCGATTGCACAATTTCCTTTTTCGCGATCTCACGCTATTCGCGGCATTTTAGAGGCGGGGACCGACTGTGTGTTAGTTGCAGAAGTAGCCGATGGACGATTGGTGGGCTGGATTCAGGGCCATTTGTCTCACACGCTCGAGTCAGGATTTAGAGCCGAGATAGTTGGATTGATCGTCGAAAATGCGAACCGACGAGGCGGAATCGGACGGAAGCTCGTGGCTGCAGTAGAATCTTGGGCGCGAGGTCGCCATGCGCCGATCATGGTAGTGCGAAGTAATATCATTCGGACAGAAAGCCATGCATTTTATCCTGCATTGGGATATGTGGAAGTGAAGACACAACGTGTATACCGGAAGCGATTATCAACCGCCTCCTATGAGGGTTCATCGGTCAAGCGTTAAGTGAAAGGTTTCATAGTTTTTTATTAAGAGCGCGGCGCGTCAGCGCCGCTGTTTTGCTTTTCGGTCAGCGTCTCGGTCCCTGTTTGCGTTCCCCGAGTTGGGGAAGCTCGTCCTCCTATCCGTGCGTCAGCACTGGGCTGAGCACCATAAAACCTATGCGATCGTTTCCAAAGGGACGGAGCTAAGGCGGCTCATTCTAACCAGCGGGCCAACGCTCGTTGACCCAAGGCGTCTGTCGAGCGCGCCTCCGCTCCGAAATTCAATTCCGGGTCAAGTCATCATGGTTTTTAGTCCGCCAGCATCAGGCCCAGTTTATCCGGAGTGGTTTGACCGGTACACAGCCGCCACCAATCCACGCCAAAGCCGCGGGCCAGCGCCACGATCAGTTGTTTCTTGCGGCCACCGGGCAGAATCTGTCCACGCCACTTTTTACAGAGCCGGTATTGCGGTTGATACTTCAAGAGCCGCCAGGCGGCTTCGCATAGCGCCCAGCGCAACCGCGGATTGGCAACTGGACTTTCAGCCGCCCCCGTTCCGAGAATACGGCCAAGTTTCTTTTGGAGAACTCCTTGTTCACTGGCACTCCGCAATGTAGACAATATAGATTTAGGCGAGCCTATTCTTATTTTGACTGTGTGGCTACCGAAGCGATGTATAAATTTTGCAGGGAAGGGAATAATGGATCTAGCGGTTATTACGTCGGGCCTTCACGGAGGAATTACCAACACCTTTTCCGGTCGCGCCAGCAAATACGGTTGGGCAACGTCGTTGGTGTGAAGGTTCGCAATCACAACATTGCGTGCCGGCGGACCGATTTGCACGCCTACAGATGAATGCTCGATGCGGTTGTCGTCTACAATCACATCCACAAACCGCACGTCGCCGGTGTCGCGCGGCTTCGCATCGGCGCTGGGCGGAAACGCGATGCGTTCGTTGTAGCGCAAATCATTTCCTTTGACGATGACGCCGCATGCGCCGGGCACCGGTCGCGGCGCAACGTCATTCACGAACACCGTTTGCCGGTTGTATTGCGCCGAGCCGAATTTCGTGATTCGTAGATTGCCATCGGTCAATCCGACGAAACCGAACGGCAAGTTGCCTTCGGGATTGCTGCCGTGCGGGCCAATTCCGGGATGATAAGTGTCGGCATAAAAGACGTCGTTGTAGCGAAATTGCACGAACCAGCCGCTTTGTCCCCATAAACCCTGATTGCGTTCGGTGCGGCAACTGTCCACGGTAAAGTCATAATAGCTGCCCCAAAGTTGCGAGAAGGCGCTGCAATCGTAGCCTTCGCATTTGTAAACAATCATATGCCGCATCAGGTTCCACAGGCCGAGGACGCTGTTGGTTGTCGGCGGCACGTCCCAATCTTTTTCCACTGTGAAAACCGTCGGCGTGTTGGTGGTGATGACCCGATATTGTCCTGCGCCCGACCCGTCGAGAATCATCACCGCGAGACCGGTGAACTCTCCGGGCTTCGCCTTGATACCGGAAAGCGTGAGATTCAAGCCGTCAATTTTTTGCGGCGAACCGAACCACGCGATGTTGCTGCGCGTGTCGCCCGCCGGCAGCGCGCTGATGTCCAGCGTCATCGCCTCACGCTCGCCACGGACGAAATTGTAACTGCGGTTGTGCGCGGAATACACGTTGCGCATCCCGATGCTGCCGTAACCCCACGACGACGAAGCATGAATGTCATTGGATTGCGAAATCAGGTCGTGTGCGCCTCCCCCCATCTCGGCCCAGCAGTAACCCATTTCGTTACCGAAATAATTTCCGGTTTCGCGCGCGTTGCAGACGTTGCGAATGTGCAATTGCCCGCCTTGGAACTGGCAATCGCTTACTTCAAAATTCGTGACGCCGTTGATGGAAAAAATTTGCGCGCCGTCGCCGTTGAATTTGCTGGGCTGCACGCGGCCGTTGCGGTTCGTGCTGACGTTCCACAGCGCAATGTCGCGGTCGGGATGGCCGGCCATCAGCCAATGCTGGAAATTCACGCGACGGATGAACACGTCATGCCCGTTACCTTTGCCCCGCACCGCCGCCGGCACGCCCGCGCCAAAACCGGAATCCATGAACAGGTTGTCCACCTTGCGCGCGATGAGCGTGAGGTCTTCAAGCGCACACGGCGCGACGCCGACCATCGCGACCGGAGTGAAGTCGCTCCAGGCTTTCGGCTCGTCCGCCGGCCATTTCAAAATCGTGCTGTCGCGCCCGTCGCCGCGGACGATGGTTCGCGGCGGAATACAAATCCAATTCGTGAGCCGGTAGCAACCCCACGGAAAATAAACCGTGCCGCCGCCGTTTTTCTCCGCCGCCGCCAGCGCCGATTCAATGGCCTTCGTATCGTCTGTAACATCGTCGCCTTTCGCGCCAAAATCTTTCACATTGAAAACCGTTTCCGGCCATGCGTCTGGATTCTTGACGGTTATCGCCAGCGGTTCGCTCCAGCCGGCGTCGCCGCCGAAACCGTTGTGGATGAACAATTCGTAATTTCCTTCGACAAGATTCGTTGGCAATTGCGCCAACAACGAAAATCGCTCGGCATTCGCCGCCGCCAAAGGAATTGAAATGTCGCCGTGTTTGAGGACGACGCGAGGCGCGCCTTTGTCGCCGGGCAGCAGAAAATTTTTGCCGATGATTTGCACCGCTGCACCCGGTGACACTTCGTTTTTTTTCAAGCCCGGCTGTAAAATCGTCAGCTGGCAAAACCATAATTCCGGACGATTGAGAATCACCGGCGCGCTCGTTTCGCCGCCTGCGCTGACTCCCGCCGAAAAAATTCCCGGCGTGAAATCTGTCGGAAGAATAAATTTCACCGAATTGTCAGACGGCTGAAGTGCCGGAAGCATTTTGAATTTGGGCGATGGATTGCTTGCATCGTCCGCGAGACGGGAAACTTTGACCACGTTGGCGGTTGCCAAACCGCCGCCGTAAAGCAGAATGACATTGCCCGGTTCAATGCTGTCCGGCGCCCAGAAAACGACCGGTGCGGCGACGGCGCTGGAAATTGCGAGCAGAAAAAAAAGCCCGATGATTTTCACGGCAAAATCGTGCTCTTTTTTTGAGCAAAACAACAGGATTTTGTCACTCACGGTAGCACAGAATCAGCTGCGGTCTGTGATCACTCGCCGACAGGTGCTGACACTCTTGATCTGAAGAAAATGCGCGTTGGCAGTTCAGCCCAACCTGAGAACCGTCGTTCACATTTCCGGTAGGAAGCGGACCTATCGGCGCAGTTGCTCCACTTTACGCATGAGGTCCAACATCAACTTGATCGCCGTCGTGCTCATGTCCTACGAGTTTCGCAGATACTCAATGCGCCTCGCCACTGTCACGAACGCTGCCGCTTAAATCACCGGAATTTTTCACGCGCGAGGCAGGCGGCAAAACGTGGCGTATCGCCGTGATGGGGAATCCTTACGTGACGCTGATTCTGGCGGCAGACATGGGCGAATTCAATGACCGCATGGCTGCATTGCGAAACACCTATTTAGCTGCATTGCTGTTGGTTTTAGTGCTGGTCGCGGGCGGTGCCTGGGTTGTCGCCCGGCGTGCTCTGCGGCCTGTGACGGCGCTCACGCAAACAGCCGAGCGGATCACGGCTCACGGACTTGACCAGCGCATTCCGGCCATGACGCATGAACAGGAATTCAACCGTCTCATCACCGTTTTTAACGAAATGATGGCCCGCCTGGAGAAAAGTTTCCAGCAAGCCACTCGCTTCAGCGCGGATGCGTCGCATGAATTGAAAACGCCGCTGGCCCGGCTTCAAGTGGAATTGGAACAAGCGATGGAAAACGCCCCCGCCGCTTCGCCGCAACAGGAAATTTTCGGCAGCCTGCTCGACGAGGTTTGCCGCCTGAAAGCCATCGTTCAGAAACTTCTGCTGCTCTCGCTCGCCGACGCCGGCCAGCTCAAGCTCGAACTCAAACCGGTCAATCTGACGCGCCTGCTGGAAAACGTGATTGAAGACTGTCACGCGCAGGCGCCACATCTGACCGTGGAAAAAACCCTTGCGCCGGACATCCAAGTCAACGCCGATCCTGATCTGCTTGAGCAAGCCATGCAAAATTTGGCAAACAATGCCGCACGAAGCCGGCCTGAAGCTGCTCAAGGCGCCACGCGCACCAAAGGAACTGCCGGTGTCGGCACCCTGATCGATGCTACCGCAACGGCAGCGCGCCAAACTCATTCGTGCCGCGTTTCGAATTGATAGTCATGGCAAAGGCGATATCGGGAGGGTCTTTTTCCTGCAGTGCAAACCAGATTGCATAAGTTTTGCCCGGTTTCAATCGTTTCGCGGCCAAATCCTGGGTGGTCAACACGTGGGTATAGGGAAATTGCCGCTGAAGCTGCGGATAATTCGCGAGGCGGGGCTGGTCGAAGTTTTCAAAACCTTCCGAATGACCGTTCTCGGGGATGATATACCACTGCAGAGTTCCAGTGCTGAAGTCCTTGTTCGCTTCGGTCTTTGCCAGGATGTACAGCCATTCGAAATCACCATCAAGCCATGAGGGGACGGCAAATTTGAAACCGCAATAGTATTTGCCCAGATAAACAAACTTGTTCTCGTTGAAATGCAGGTACTGAATGACCGCCTCGCCGTTCGCGCCTTTTTGGAATTGAACCGGCACAAAGTTCGGAAAGTTTTTTTGCAGGAATTCGAGCCGTTCATCGTCAGCAGTTTGAAAGACGCGAGGCGTGGTTTCTGGCGCCGTCCAGACAGCGGATTTTGAAGGCATAAATGAATGGGCAACCGTTGGTTTTTCAAAGCGGTACAATTTGATCTTATCGTGCTCCAAGCCGGCCAGGAACCAAACATCGTTTTCGCTGACACCAACCCAATATATCCAGGCCACATTTTCGAAGGCATAGCGGGCAAGGATTTTTGACGATGGCAAGTCCACAAGTGTGATGAAACTGTCACCGGTCAGCTTTTTGGGCCGTCCCGCCGCCCAGACATACCGGCCGTCAGGGCAAAGAGCAGAGACATCGTCTTCGGATTCGTCATCGGACAGCTCCACTTTCGTCCAGAGATTGCCCGCCAGACTGAAAATTCTAACTCCACCGATATCGGTCCTCGACTGGCCCGACTGGGCACTGGTGGCTAAAAATCCGGGATGGATGCTGATGACGCTGGAATGAACAGGAATTGTCCGAATCACGCGTCCGGACATCGAATCCCGTTGCTGCAAAGAAATGATCGAATTAACCCAAATTGATTTTTCATCGGCAGCCTGAATGGATATTACGGGAACGTCCACCGGGCTGTTGGAATCGGCTCCCGGTGCAGAAAAGGTTGCATCTTGCTGCAGCCCCACAAATTTTCCGGTTTTTATATCCAAATAGCCCAAGCCGCCGCTCCCATGAAAGTTGAAACCCACCCACAACCGGTCGCCCTGCCGATAAAGCGCACTGATGGCGGGCATAAAAAGTCCGTCAGCTTCGGTCCAGGTTTTGGGCGATCCTCCCGATTTAGGTATTCGTATCAATCCATCTCCTTCCGTTCCCACCCACCAGAAGTCCTTATCCGCTGCCAGTGCGGTGATGTTGTGTTCAGCCGGGCAAGCCACCTTGGTTTTTTCACCTTGCGGGTTGTAAAAGGAAAGTGTTGTCCCTTTGCTGATCAACCAGCCCGCATCTTGAAGGACTTGGAACGGCCATTCGGAAAATGCATCAAGCACGGAGAATGCGGGACGACCGAAAATGACACCGGCCAGCAATGATTTTTCCCTTGCCCGCGGGTTGTAGTTGGTAAGGGTCGCAGGGGTTTTGATAGGTTTGACAAGAGTGGAACCGCCGTTCATGTCACCGATGCCCATGCCGTTGAGCAAAATGTTGCTGGCTTCTTCCACAAAACGCGGATGCGAGTTGGCATTCGTCATAAAATCCTCGAGTATTTGCATGCCGCGCAGGCGCCTGGCATCGTCTTCCAAATCAGTAAAATAGGCAGTGGCCAGTGCAAACTTCGCTTCAGGATCATTGGTGTTGGCTGCAAACCTGGACTCGGCGAATTCCACATATTTCCGTCTTGCGGCCCGGTAGAATTTGAATTCCAAATCCGGATCAACGGCTCTGACCGGCTTCACCACCAGCGTTCGTCCTTTGGGACCAAAAGAACTAATGCCATGAGCGAGAAGGTAATAGGCTCGGTAGGCAATCGCGGCATTGGTGCAGGCGGAAAGCTCTTCCAGCATTTGCCTGCCACGCTCTTGCAGGGCCGGGTCATTCGTTTCGCTGAAATAACCAAACGCAAGGAGCTCCTTTGCCCTTAGATCATTGGGGTCCAACAATAAGGCGCGTTGGGCCCTTTTGGTTGCTTCCTGCTTATTGTTTTCCATTCTTTGTTCAAAAATCTGTTGGTCATCCAGACGGGCGGCATTGGTGGAATAACGGGTCGGCGGCAGCAAGGTTTTTCCCAAGGCTGCCTCCTTTAATTCCTGGCTGGATATTTCGGCCTCTTCCCGGGCCGCCTGTTCGAGGGAGGCGGGTTGGGTCGCAGTCAAATCTTTTTCAATAACCGCACAGATATTCGATGCGAGTCCGGTTCCCGGCAGGGCGCGGAATTGGAATTCTTTCTCGTCGATTCCCAGCTTTCGGACCCGGATGGCTACGCTCAATTGGTCTTCGGTATCGCGAACCCATTTGCAGCGGCCATCAATCAGCCAAAATGATGGCTGAAATTTGACCCGATTGGTTTGGGATTCGCTCAACCCCGCTTGCTCCAGCTGGAATTCCTCGAAAATCGGCGAAACCGTTTCGTTATCCACCACGGCATATCCGGCATCGACAAAATGTTTCCCGATTAACGCCCGCAACTGTTCCGACCAACTTTCATGTGCCGATGAGATGCTCATGTCCAGAAAGCGTCCCAGGGCAATGAACTTTTGTGAGCGGCTCGCGTGCGCCTGATTCAAAAAAGTCGCGATGGTTTCTAAAGCGGCGTCAAGATTAGTGGCATTGAAAGGCATCAATTCCAAATCCGTCAGCAACCCGTTGCGGGTATCTATAACCGAAATCCACACCTGCGTGTTGGTCTTGCCGACAACAAAGGTACCCGTCACGAATTGGTCGCAGGCCAACACCCTCCCCAATTTGAGCATGGCGCCGGCAGAATTCATTCCGTTGATTGTCAGATTCAGTTCCCGCCACACTTCCGAGACTTTCTGCCGTTCGACGAGTTGAAAATGGTTTTGCTTTGAAAGTTCGACCGTCAGCAAATCCGGCAACATCGCCGCCGCGTTTTGCAGTGCTTCATTGTCCGGCGGCACGAAAAAAGGGCCGACGGCTAGGCGGACGGAGTTGGTCTCGATTGCGCCGGCGTTGGCCACGAATACTGCCAGCACAACTGCCACTGGAATCAACCCCGGGAAGTGGAGCGTTTTTCCAGATTTCATTTGGCGAGCTTCGGAATCACCCGTTCTGCAAGTTGATCCGCTGCGCTTTCCAAGGAGGTCTTGGCGGCGGTCTGTTCCGCAATGTCCACGCCCACACTGGTTTGACGGTCGACAGTCAGAAGATTGCCGGTGACCACATCGCGCGCTCTGAGTTCGATGCGCGATTTGCAGGAAATCAGATTGCCTTTCTGCATGCCGTAGGCGCTGAAGGCTTCGCCGGTGATTTCAATGGCCGGTTTGTTGGTGGAATCACTGTCCGACAGGATGAAGCCGCATTGCTGCAAAATCACCGACAGTTCCGTTTGTGCCGCCGGGTCAATGACCCGGTTGCCAAAGTGTTGCTCGGCAATCCTCACCGAAACCGCCGGCAGTTTTTTGCCATCAAGAGATTTTTTGAGGCGGGCGATCCGCTCATCACGGGTTTCCACCCTGGCCACAAGCGTGTCGCCTTTTCCCGATACATCAGAGGCGATTTTCTTCGCAAGACCGGAAGAGAGATCCGCCAGTGTGGCGGACGACCCGCCCTGCACCATTTCGCCATAAACGCGGCTGGTCTCGGCGCCGATGACCTTGGCCACAATGATGGTCTGACTGTCGGCTTTGAAAACCCGACCGGTGACGAGCACTTTGGCGCCGGTCAGTTGGCCGATCTTAGCCGCGCTGTTGGGATCAACGGTTCCGGACAGGCCGAGTTCCTGTTCGCCCAGAACCTTTTCCAGTTCCGCGCGTTCCACTGTGACGATTTGCGGCTCGGCAGACAGGTTGGCGTTGACCAGCGCGGATACCTTGGGACCGAAACCGCTCACGGCCTCGTCTTTTGATTCGAAGTCGAAGACCGCAACGGTGAGAACGTTGTTGGTTGCCGCGCGGACGGCCGTGCCTGCGGCCAACAGCAGGGCCAACATGAATGGGATTCGTGTTTTCATAATCTATTTTGGTTTCATGGTTGAGTTTTCAAATCGGGCAAGGAAAACGGCATGGGATTTAACGCCAGCTTGCAAAAATAAACCAGGTTGAGCTGGGACTTTGGATTTTCTGGCAGCTTGGCAAGCAAATCCGCTTGGACGACCACGACCGATCCTTTGCCTTCCGGCACAATATAGAACGACGGTTTGATTTGGTCTTTAGATCCTGATGGCGGCTGAATCCAGAGCACGGCCGCACCCTTCCGGGCAATTTTCTGAATGGCCTGCGCCAGACCTTCACGCATTTGCGCCTTCGTTGAGAACGGCCCGATGATGGCCAGTTTGCCCTGAAAATCTTCCAGCGATGCCTCTCCCAAATCTGAAAATTCAACGTGATTCCGCTTGAGCAACGGTTTGAGTTCGTCATTTGGGTCAAGAACACCCAAATTCTCTTCGCCCAGCAGCGGCTTCAATTCGCTCAACAAATTTGTCGGGTAAACCAGCACCTCGGTCTTCCCGACGACCTGATTGGTGCCTTCCAGCCATTGAATCAGGAACCGCGTTTCCGCGTTCACAGCGGGAAAGTCCATGGACGCAGAATCTAGCACGGTTTGCCCGGGCAAAATCTCGATTTTCTTCCAAGACTTTTCGAATACCAAGGCTGCCGTCAAGGAACTGGTTTGATACAGCCGCGTCCGCATATCCGCATCCAATGCCTTGTCACTGGCATTGTGCCAAGTGCCGGTAATTTTGCGCGCATCACCTGCAAACACCCTTTGTGGTTCGCTGTCAGGCAGGAGTTGCAATTGGGCGCGGGACACACTCGAGCAGCAACAGCCGCTTGCCAGTAGCAGCCAAGACCATGTGCTGAGTGAGTTCCCTCGTTTTCGAGCTTGCATCGTTCAGTGGGCAGCAGGAATTATACCTTCACAACCATTCTTAAATAAGAGATATGCATAATCCCGTTTAGGAAACAAGCTTCCCATAGTCGCTCTAAATAAGACTTTAACCCGCTCTGCCAACCCTTGGCCTTTGCTTCAGGCCACGTCTTTCCTTCAGCATTGCTTTTTTCTTGTTGTCAAAAGCAGGTGTGAGGCAACATCAACATGTGCTTTTTCAGGCTAAGCCGCTGGCTCTCAGACGGCTGTTGGCCGGACTGATATTGGCGTCCGTTTCAGCCACAGCCGGGGCCTCGACCAATTCCGTCTGGGCCATCCGCGTGTGGCAATCCGACGACGGCTTGCCCAACAACACGGTGAACGGCCTGGCGCAGACGTCTGACGGTTATATCTACCTCGCCACGCAAACACGGTTGGCGCGTTTTGACGGAGTCAGTTTTGAAGAGCTTCCTTTCCGGGATTTCTCCGGGTCGTTCAATCACAAGATCCGGACGCTGCTCACCGATCATAATGGCGGCTTGTGCCTGGCGATGGACGAGGGCCTGGCCGTGCTCGATCCCGGAAACAGCCAACTTTTAACCAACGGCCTGGAGGGTGTGATTCCCCAATACCTGGTCCAGGATGGGGCGGGCGCTTTTTGGATCGTCTATAACAAGAACAAGGTTTGTCGGGTCAAAGACGGACGGGTGAAACATTTCGGGCCGGCGGACGGTTTGGACAACAACGCGACCTGCACTCTGGCGGCGGACAAGCAGGGGCGGCTCTGGTTCGGGCAGGGCCGCAATGTCGGAATGTTCAACAACAAGGAGTTTGAGACCTTGATCCGGGTGCCGGGCACCACCACGCGAGTGGCCGCCGCCCGCGACGGCGGGATATGGATTTATTCGAACGGCCAACTTTTGAAATATAAAGAAGGTGGCGAGATGGAAGATCGTGGCCACTTGAACATTGATCCGCCTTACCGGACGCCCACCGTATTTCTGGAGAGCCGGGACGGCGCGGTTTGGATCGGCACTTCCGACCATGGATTGTTCCGCTACGATGGGGCAGGCTTCGAGGTGGTTCCCACCTCCCACTCGGATGTGCTGGATGTTCTGGAAGACCATGAAGGCAATCTCTGGATCGGGACCGATGGCGGCGGACTAAACCGTTTTAATCCGCGGGCGATCGAGTTGGTGCAAGGCGACCCGGAAGTGCCTTTCGAGGCGATTAATTCGGTCTGCGAAGACGCCCAGGAGACCTTGTGGGTGGTGACCCAGACGGGAGTGTTGGCGCGCCGGACCGCGTCGGGCTGGCGGAACCTGTCGAATGAGAAGGCCTGGCCTGGCGGCGGAGCAACGTGCGTCGCCGCGGCTTCGGACGGTGGAGTGTGGATTGGAACAGGGCATGGATTGCGCCGCTGGCATGAGGGGACCTTCGAGACGTGGCTCCCGTCAACCCATGGCCTGGCCGGCCGGGTCATTCGCGCGTTGCTGGTTTCGCGCAACGGGGACCTGTGGATCGGCGAACAAGGTCCATACGCCCTGCAATGTCTGCACGAAGGCGAATTCCGGACCATTGCGCTTCCGGCCGGCGCCAATTTGATTCGGGCCATGACCGAGGATTTGAACGGCGATATCTGGATCGGCACGGCCAATGGCATGGTGCTGTGTGTGAGCAACAACGTTGCCCTGGATCGAACGGCGATGACGTTAAGCGAACCCAAATCCATTCGCTGCCTTCTGGCGACTGCTGACGGCAGCTTGTGGTTTGGCTACGCGGGATCCGGTGTCGGCCGGCTGAAGAACGGACAGTTCCTTCGGGTGCGGGCCGATGAAGGGCTCTACGACAACAGCATTTCAGAAATTCTTTCCGACGACCATGGCTGGTTGTGGTTCGGGGCGGACCACGGAATTTTCAAAGTGCGCCGGCAGGATTTCGACGCGCTGGCCGAACATCCGGGAAACCGGATTCATTCGGTCCATTATGGGCGCAATGACGGCGCACCGAGCCTGCAGGCGGAAGCTGGCGATTGGCCAAACTCACTCTGCAGCCGGGACGGGCGCTTGTGGATGGCGATGCGCAACGGGTTGGCCGCGGTTAAGCCGGGCGAATTGCGGGAAGATTCGGAGTCCCCTCCCGTGCTGCTGAAGCGCGTGCTGATGGATGATCATACCGTGGCGGTTTATGGCGGCGTCATTCCCGTCCACGGGGCCGCGGATCTGCAACAGCCATCCGTTCTCAAGATCCCGCCCGGCTACCGGCGTCTGGAGTTTCAATTTGCCGCCTTGAGTTATCGCGCGCCGGAGAACGTTCGCTTTCGTTACCGGCTGGAGGGATTTGACAGCGCCTGGGTCGAGCCCGGGGGAGATCAGCGCGTGGTGACTTACTCACGATTGCCGGCCGGCCACTACCAGTTTGAGCTCAAGGCGTGCAACGGCGACGGGGTTTGGAATGAGGTGGGCACGCGGCTGGCGTTCGTGGTCACCCCTTTCTGGTGGCAAACCTGGTGGTTCCGGCTGACGGCGGCCGCCCTTTTCGCCTTCGGAGTCGGGATCGCTGTCAGGTACGTCTCCGTGCGGCGCCTCCGGCTGCGGGTCCAGGCGTTGGAACGCCAGGCCGCATTGGACCGCGAGCGGGCGCGGATCGCCCGGGATATTCACGATGACCTAGGCGCCAGTTTAACGCAAATGACGCTGCTGACCGGCCTCACGTTGCGCGGGGATTCCGCACCCGAACAGATCAACACGCACCTGCGGCAATTGTCGTCCACGGTGCGGCAGGTGACCGACTCGCTGGATGAGATCGTCTGGGCGGTGAATCCGCGCAATGATACGCTTCCGCACATGGTCAATTATCTGGGCAAATTTGCCCTGGGCTTCCTGCGCACCGCCGGCGTCCGTTGCTCGGTGGACCTGCCGGAACGCCCGCCCCCGCATCCGCTTTCCGCCGAAGCGCGCCATAATCTTTTCCTCGTGGCCAAGGAAGCGTTGAACAATTCAGTCCGCCATGCCCACGCCACTGAAATCGGGCTCGCGGTCACTCTGGCCGACGGAGCCTTGAAGATCACCGTCCAGGATAACGGCCGGGGACTCGATAGTGCCACGGACGAAGAGGGGGCCGACGGCTTGCGCAACATGCGCGAACGAATGGAAAGCATCGGCGGCCGTTTTGATGTCGAATCCCGCCCCGGGGCCGGCACCCGCATTGTCATGGTGTATCCGTGCTTGAATGGCAAAATGGAACGTTCAGAATCCCCTGATCCATGATGACTGAATTTGCGCGCATGGCCGGATGAATTCTCCCCGGAAAACAGATCACTGAAATGCCCATCAGCGTTTCCATTGTCGAAGACAGCGCCGGCACGCGGGACGGGCTCATTGCCCTGGTGCAAAAAGAACCCCGGCTCCGGTATCTCAGCAGTTATGGCACCGGCGAAGCCGCGCTGCTCGGGATTCCGAAAGAGAAACCGGATGTCGTTCTGGTGGACATCAATCTCCCCGGAATGAGCGGCATTGATTGCGTCGCGCGCTTGCGCGACCTGGCGCCCGGAACGCAAATACTGATGCTGACCACCTACGATGAAACCGACCTGATTTTCGATTCCCTGCGGGCGGGCGCCAAAGGGTATCTCCTCAAAAAGCTGCTGCCGGCTGAACTGATCCAGGCGGTCGAGCAAGTCCATGCCGGCGGCGCGCCCATGTCCATGGAAATTGCCCGAAAAGTCGTCGAGCATTTTTGTCCTCCCGGCAAGCCTGCGGGCGAAATAACGAGCCTGACGAAACGGGAACACGAAGTCTTGGCATTGCTCGCCCGGGGAAGTCTCTACAAGGAAATCGCCGACACCCTCGGCATTTCGCTGCATACCGTGCAGGACCACGTAAAGAACATTTACGAAAAACTGCAGGTCCATTCCCGCACGGAAGCCGCCATGAAGTTTCTGAAGCGGTGACGATGGCACCCGGCTGCCGGAGCGCAGCAGCCGTCACGCACATCGTTGCCCGTTCGTAAAGCACCTCCGCCCGCTTCTTCCCCCATGTTCATGGCGTAGACGGTTCGCGGATCAATCTGATTTAATCACAGTATCCCGATCAGCGTTTCCATCGTGGAAGACAACCGTAATACCCTTGTGTCAAAAAATAACAAACAAATGATACCCATGAAATCAACACCATCCACTGTTCTTCTTCTTGCCGCCTTGCTGGCCGCCACGAGCAGCCAGGCAACCGTTTATTTCCAAAACACCGGAACCGTTTCCGGATGGAACAGCCCGAATGTCAACCCGGTGCCGGGCGATGACAAAGGCACCGTCACGCAGGTGACCAGCCCGACTTACAAGACCTCCACGGCGCTGAAGGCCACGCAGACGTATGATCCTGCCTACAGCGCCCGAACCGGCTACAAGGGAGGCTACCATGCGGAGGTGGTGAAATTTGGGTTCTCCGCTTCAGGCGACAAATATTTCGGGCAGGCCATTATGCTGCCGTCGTCGTGGCTGTTCCATAACACCGGCAATGACACGTTTGAACAGGTGTCATCCGAAAACCCGTCCGGGCCGTGGTCCCTCACCTATATTCAAGGTACCTCTGTCAAGTGCAGCACGGTGGGCACCGTCGGCACCATCAGCAAGGGGGTTTGGACCCGCGTCGTCATCCATTACAAGTTCGGCAGCTCGGGCGCGTGCGAAGTCTGGCTGAACGGCGCCAGGAAGATCAGCAAAACCGGCATCAATGTTACCGCCAACGGCAGCCCGACCGTCCGCTGGTCCAATGGGATCTATTGCACCGCCTGGCGCAATCACAAACCAACGGATCCGGATGCGGGCGACCTGTTCAATCAACTCACCCGCACCATTTACCACGACCAATTCCGGGTCGCCTCAACCCTGGCCGAGGCCGACCCTCTGAACTGGTAAGCGTACTCTGACGCGCCAGCCGATCACATGGCAGTCACGGCGCCGGGTGCCGTGACTGCTTTGTTTCCTGCCATCATTATTTCCCCATGCGTTTCCCTTCAGCCTTAATGTCTTTCGAGAACTCGGAAGTTGAATCCCTTTGGGATTGCAGAACCGCTGGTTTTCCGGCGTTCCGCGTGATTTTTCCTCCAGGGATTTCCCGAAAGGCATTCCCTTTAGCCCTGTTGTTTGTCACCGGCGCTTGCCTGGCCGTTCCCCGTATCGCCCTGGCCAACGCGCCGATCGAAGAGGTCCATCGCATCTACGACATGAGCCCGGTTTCAGCCACCAATCCGGTTTTGGCGTCGGTTCCCGAATGTGGAATCGAAATACCGGCCAGCGAATATCTTGGATTCGTTGCGGCCGAAAGCCCGATCGCCGACGCTCCGCACACGGCGACCCTGCCGGAAAAAGAAACCCTTCTGCAGCGCCTCATTGATGAACATTTGTTCCTGTGGAACGCCTACCGGCAGAAATGGGACCGCAGCGAACAGGTCACGGCCATGATGAACGGCACCCGGAATATCCTGCTCATGGACGCATTGACAAAAAAGGAGGTCAACGGGAAAGCCGCGAAGCCCGAGGATTATGAACGCCTGAACAGGGAACTGCGCGACCGTTGCTTCGACAAAATCCGGACGACCGTTTCCAACGAGAGTTACACGGAATTGAAAAAAGCCGCCCAACGCCTGAAAACCGGACCGCCGGACTCTTCCGCCCCATCCAACAGCGTTCCCGAATCCGGCGCGCCGGCTCTGACGGGAATTTCGCCGGAAGTCATCAAGCTTTCATTGGCGAAATCGGAACTCGGAACGATCACGATCGGCGAATTCCTGCAGATTTACATCCAATTATCGGCGGACCAGCAACCCGACCTCGAAAAACCCGATGGCGTCGTGCAAATCCTGAAGCTGTTATGGGGAGACGCGGCGTTGGTGGCCGAGGCGAAAGCGCAGGGTTTGGAAAAAAGCCCGGAGTTTCGGGAAGGCCTCCAGCTCAATCGGAACGTCCTGACGCGGTTTCAAGCCCAGGATCATGTCACCGCGGAGGCGGTGGCGCGATTGAAAACGCCCGAAGGACAGCAAGCGATCCGCCAATGGTACGAAGATCATCTGAAAGACCGGTACACCTATCGGGATGAACAAGGCAAAGAGCAAGTTGTCTCGTTCGAGACCGGGCGCGAAAGCATTGAGAATGACTATTTCGAGGTTCTGCGCGAACAGGTCCGGACCGAAGAAGCCCGCGCGTTGCGGAAAGGCCGGAAGATCGAGGTCAACGAACAACAGCTTGAAAGACTGACCGTGAATTTGCCGCACCAGGACGCCGTGGCGCAGCCGTAGCCAGGATTGCCCGGTGCGGATAGTGTGGGGGAGGCAACCGCGCTGTGGTTGGCGCGGTTGTCTTTGTTTTCAGGCGACGAGTGCCTGGCAGCCCAAAAGAATTCGATAATCCGTAGCGCCGACGTAAGGCTCTATTTTTTTGGGGAAGTTATATGGAGCCTCCTCACGTCGGCTGCTACCGGTTGACGAAAGGAGTGGTACCCCATGGACATGGCATATACGTCCAAAACCTCTTCTGATAGCTTGTATTGCTCAAAGCCCTACTGCCATGCACCCAGTTGCAATCCATCCATCCGTGGTGTGTTGCCGTCTGTTCCAAACCGGAACCGGCGGCCAGGTAAAATCCAAATTGAGATTCACTATGAATAAACTTACGAAGTCACTGTTATCCTTGTTCGCCGTCGCCGGCTGTATTTGCGTCCCGGCGATCGGTCACGCCTCCATGACGATTCAGAGCGTCAGCGGCCCGGTCACGCAAACTGAAATCGATTCGTTCAAAACGTATATGGCCACCCAGACGCCGCCGCCGACGCCCTGGGGCGCCCTCAATGGCACCGGGCACAATGCGTGGTGCGACGGCTCCGGGGGCAATGGCCTGGAAGCCTTTGGCATGATGTACGAAGCCTCAGGCGACGTCACCATCCTGAATTCGATGATCAGTTGGGCGGACACCCTCGTATCCGAGCGCAACGATCTGATGTCCGCGGCCAACGGCGGCCAGCGGGTATGCTGGGACGGCATCATTGATCACATCTGGGTCGCATCGGACCTGGCCACCGCCAATCCCAGCACGGGCTGCGAAACCGGGGACGCCGGCGGCCATCTGTCCTATTGCGCGCTGCTGATTTTGCAGACGCCTTCACTGTGGAACACCACGGTGCCCGACGGCGACCCCTTCGGCTACGGCACCACGTATCTGGACCGCGCCAAAACCTATCTCCAGCGATGCGACGAACAGAACGACCAGTACGTCCTGAAATACTTCGTTCAATCGGGCACCGATTTGATCCGCGATCCAACCAATTCGGCCTGGACGGGCCTTTCCACGCCGATCAACCGGCAGTCCATGTTCTTCCGCGGTTTTGCGCGGGAAGCCGCGTGCCATGTCATCCTGGGCGACGCTCCCAGCCGCGTGGCCACTTACAATGCGATCGTCAACGCCGCCGGCAATGAATGCCTCAACGGCATGGTCATCCACTCCTATACCGCAAAGAGCCAGACGGTTTACAAATGGTATTATTATCCCTGGGACACGACCCATATTGAGAATTCGGGCCACGCCCAATACGATCTCCACGGCCTCTTCGCGGTTTGGGTCGCGACGGGAAATCCCGCCGCCTTCACCCGGTCGCTGGTCAATCCGATCGGCAATACCGTGGTGGACGTCATGAACCTGGGCGTCAACTCCTTTTCCGGAAATGTGGATGGCACCGGCACGGCGCAAAACTATTTGGAGGAGGGCATGCTCAAGAGCGCCGATTGGAACTCGAGTGTCTATGACGTAGTTGCCGCTGCCGATGTGGCTTCCGGCCGATATGCGACCAGTCCGAGCATGGACGCCACCATCCTTTGGATGAAGAACCGGCGGTATCAGGAATTCTCCGTGGCGGCAACCCCCGCGTCGCAAAACGTCAACGCCGGATCGGGAACCAGTTACACCGTGACTTTGGCGCCGCTCGGCGCATTTGCCGGCGCGGTCAATTTAACCGTCAGCGGTTTGCCTTCCGGCGTGACCGGAAATTTCAGCCCCAGCTCAATCAACCTGGCAACCGTCAGTGCCGCTACCACCACCGCGACACTTTCCATTTCAACCAGCAGTTCGACTTCCGGCGGCACTTATACGTTGACCATCACCGGCACCAGCGGCAGCGTAGCGCATAGCGCCACCGTCACACTCGTCGTTGCCCCCGCTGCGGATTTCTCGATTTCGGCAACTCCGACTTCGCAGACCGTGACCGCCGGCAACAGCACCAGTTACACGGTGTACCTGGGCAATATCAATGCGTTCACGGGAACCATTTCCTTGACCGCCGGCGGCCTGCCCAGCGGCGCCAGCGCCACCTTCAACCCGCAGTCGCTCACTGCTCCCGGTTCGTCCACCATGACCGTGAACACCACGACCGGCACCACGTTGGGCACTTCCACCGTAAAGATCACCGGCACCAGCGGCAGTCTCGCGCACAGCACGAACGTGACGCTGATCGTCAATTCGGCCAGCACCAACAACTTCGCCGGCATCTACAAGATCCAAAACGTCGCCAGCAGCCTGGTCTTGAACAATCAGGGTTCGTTGACCAATGGCTCGGCCATCACCCAATGGTCCTCCACCACCACCAGCTCCAATCTGGACTGGACGTTTATCGCCACCTCCGGCGGCTACTACCAGATCAACAGTTGCAAGAGCGGTTTGGATGCGGTGGTGCAGAGCGCCTCCACCGCCAGTGGTGCAAAAATCATCCAATGGTCCTTTGGCTCGTCCGGCGACGACCAATGGAAGCCGGTGGCCAACGGTGATGGCACCTACACGTTCTATAATCTCCACAGCGGCCTGGTGCTGGCTGATCCGGGCGGCAGCACGTCCAACAGCACGCAAATGGACCAGGAGACGGCCAACGGCGGCAGCAACCAGAAATGGAACCTGCTGAAGCAGTAACTGGCCGCTGATGTCCCGGGGGTGGGTGGCGACACCCACCCCCATATTCATGTCATAGACGCCGCGACGCCGTTTTGCTAAATTATTCCGTTGTAAAGTCCTGTCATTCCGCGAAATGCAATGGCGGTACAGGATTTGTCAGGATGTGACTGCAGCAAACATGACGTGGGACGAACCGGCGGCCGTTGCCAGCCTTCCTGCGTTCCTTGCTTCCATCTGATTCAGATTCGACACGATTACCCATGAAAAAACTATTCCTTCGACTGTCCAGCGGGTTCATTTTCGTCATCTGGCTGTGCTCCCGGGCTCACGTTGGCGCCCAGTCGCTGGCCATTGATTCCCTGTCCGGTCCGGTGACCCAAAATGAAATCAATTCCTTCAAGACCTACATGGCCACGCAAGTGCCGCCGCCGAATGGCTGGACCGTTTATCCCAACACCGTCAGCCATAACACCTGGGCGGACGGTTACGGCGGCAATAACCTGGAAGCGTTCGGCCTGATGTACGAGGTCACCGGCGACATCACCATCCTGACCAACATGATCCATTGGGCGGATTATTGCGTTTCCCAGCGGAACGACCTGATGTCCGCCGCGTTGGGAGGCCAGCGGGTCATGTGGACCAACGGCATCGCCAAGGTCTGGTGCCCCGAACCGCCCACCAACCAATATGCCGGCGGCGAAAACGGCGACACCAAGGCTCACATTCTCTACACGGCCCTGCTGATCCTCCAGAACCCCTCTCTGTGGAACCAGACCGTCCCCGATGGCAACCCCTTCGGATACGGCGTCACTTATTTTCAACGCGCGACCAACTACGTGCACAAGTGCGACGAAGGCAACGATAATTACGACCATATTTTCATCACCTCGGCCAACACGATTGAAGACCCGGCGAATTGGCCGAGCGGATTTCACACGATGAATGCCAATAACATCCAGATGATGTGCCTGGGAGATTTCGAGCGCTCCGCCCAATGCCATGAAATCCTGGGCGATGACCCGGCCCGCCTGGCGTATTACGACATGGTGGTCTCCAATGCCGTTCTCGTGTGCATCAACGGCATGGCCGGCTACCATCCGCGCACGGTCAATGGCGACCTGGTTTATGACTGGGCTTACTATCCCTACAGCGTTTATCCCAGCAATGTCGAAAACGTGGGGCACGCCGCGTACGACATGATCGGCGTGTGGCGCGCCTACACCCGGTCCAAATACAATTACCCGCTGTCCAGTGTCAAACCCTTTGCCAATGCCCTGCTGGATGTGATGAACACGGCCACGAACACTTTCTCGGGAAACGTGGACGGCACCGGCACCTCGCAGAATCAAATGCAGCAGCAATGGTATCTGTTGGCCGACATGCGGGCATTCGTCTATGACGTGCTGGGAGCCGCGGATTTGGCGGCGGGCCGGTACAAATCCAGTCCGTACAAGACCGCCCAGATTTTGTGGATGAAAAACCGCCGCCTGTTGGAATTCTCGGTGGCGGCCACGCCGGCTTCCCGGTTGGTGAATCCCGGGTCCGGCACCACTTATCCGGTGACCCTGGAGCCGCTGGCCGGCTTTACCGGCGTTGTCAGCCTGGCCGTGAGCGGTTTGCCTTCCGGCGCCAGCGCCGGCTTCAGCGCCTCGACGATAGATTTGTCCACGATCAGTTCTTTTGCCACCAACTCCACTCTCTCGGTGACCACCGCCCCTACCACCCCGATCGGTGTGTATGCGTTGACCATTACCGGAACCAGTGGCGCCACCTCGCGGTCGAACGTCGTCAACCTGGTGGTGACCACCTCGGGAGTTCCGGACTTTACCATTACCGCCACGCCCCCTTCCCAGGCCCTCACGGACAGCGACAGCAACACCTTTACGATTAATCTGGACGTGACCAATGGATTCAACGGCGCGGTGGCTTTGTCCGCCAGCGGCTTGCCCGCCGGGGTCACCGCCAGCTTCAATCCGGCTTCAGTCGTTGTGCCGGGTTCCTCGACGATGACCGTCACCACGACGAACTCAGCGCCGGTCGGCACGAACACCGTCACGATTACCGGTACGTACGGCACGTTGTCGCACGCGACGGCGGTGACCTTGGCGGTCAATCCACCGGCCGCGCCCGGCGGAGTGACGGCCACGCCGCAACCGGCGCAAATTGCGCTCACCTGGATCGCATCCACCGGCGCGGCCAGCTACAATGTGAAACGCTCCACCGTCTCCGGCGGACCTTACACGACTGTCTCCAACACCGTCGCAACGGCCTATACCGACTTTGGAGTGGCCATCGGCACCACCTACTATTACGTGGTTTCCGCGGTCGCCAGCGGCGCCGGCGAAGGCACAAATTCCCTGGAAGTAAACGCGGCGCCCATCGACGCGGGATTCCTGTTGTCCACCACGCCTTCCCTGGAATCCGTTGTGGCCGGCGGGAGCACCAACTATACGGTGACGATGACGACGGACGGCAATTTCAGCGGCAGCGTGAGTTTCGGCGCCAGCGGCCTGCCTGCCGGCGGGACCGCGAGTTTCAACCCGACAACGCTCAGCGCCGCCGGCACCGCGACGCTGACGGTGCAAACCGCGAGCAACACCGCCGGCGGAAACTACACTCTGGTCATTACGGGCACCAACGGCAGCACCGTTCTCAGCAACATCGTCACCCTGGCGGTGGGCGCCCTCATCGCGAATCCCGGAACGGTCATCTGGACCGCCGCCAGCGGTGTGGATACCAACTGGACCACGTCCCTCAACTGGACCAACCCCTTTGCGGGCGGCGTGGGTGCGCCGACGATTGTCAACAACGTGCTCTTCACCAACACCGGCGCCGTGTCGGCTTCCGCCCTGACGTCTCCGGGGTCGGGACAGGTCAATCCCGCAAACGTGAACAGTTTCGTGAACGGCAATTTCACGCTGGGCTCGCTGACGAACCTCGCCAGTTCGGTCAATATAAACCAGGTTTATCACAATATTGGAATCGCCAGCGGCGCCACGCTGACCGTGGGCGGCAGTCTGCAGGTCGGCGGTTTTACTTCGTTCCTCCTCGGTGACAGCAACGTGGTCAACCTGACCGTGAGCGGCGCGGGCGGGATGCTCCAGATTACCAACGGCGGGTTGAGCGTGAGCGAAGATTGTACCAATGGGGGCGCTCATAATGCCGTGCTCGACCTCTCCGGGCTGGACACGTTCACGATGAACGGCACCCAGCTCCGGATCGGCGTTGAGGGCGGCGGCAACGCTCACCACGCCAGCGGCATTGTCTATCTCGCCAAAACGAACATCCTCGCCTGGAGCACCGGCGGTTATTCCGACAGCAGCGGCTCCGGCAGCCCCAGCAGCGGGAATCCAGCCCTCTATATCGGCCACAATGGCAGTGCGTTCGGCACCGGATGCCAGTTGTTCCTGGGTATCAGCAATGCGCTGTTCCTGGATTACGCCACCGTGGGCCGCGGCGATACCAATGACTTCATGGGCTTCAACCCGAATGTCTTGAATCTCAATCCCTCGGTGTACATCCGCGGCATAAACGGCGATCCCAACCGCGTGGGCGTCTACGTTGTCGGCGACGGTTCTTCGGGTGCGCAGGCCAACAACGCGCCTTCAACCAACGATTTCACCGGCGGAACGGTGGATGCGATGATCAACTACTTGTGCGTGGGCCGGGGCCGCAGCGGCAACAACAGCGCCATTGGCGGATCGGGTGTGCTGACTTTCAACCAGGGAACCATCAACGCCAACGCGCTGGCGCTGGGCTTCATCTATGCCACCGGCTCGAACAGCCCCGCCATCGGCACGGTCAATGTGAACGGAACGGCCTCCCTCATCGTCGTCAGCAATATCACGCTGGCCTCCAAAGTGGTGACGACCGGCGGCGCCTTCACCCTCGGCCAGGGCACGCTCAACATCAACGGCGGCTCGGTTCAGGCGCCCAATATTGCCGGCCTGGGCGGGCCATCCACGCTGAATCTCAACAGCGGTCTCCTCGATGCTCAAGGCGGCAGTGTGACCAATCTTTCGACGCTCAACCTCGGCGCGAACGGCGCCCTGGGCTCTGCTACGCTCTCCAATGCGGCCGTCGTGAGCGCCGTTAACGGCATCACCATCGCCGCCAATGGCATCCTGGCGGGCAACACGACCGTCACGTCGCCCGGTCTCACGGTCAACGGCCAACTTTCGCCCGGTGTGGGAGGCATCGGGGCAATCACGAACAACGGGCCGCTCGTTTTGGGTGCGGGCGGCAGCCTGGCGATGAGCGTGCAGGACGCTGCGGCCGGGCCCGGTGCGGGCTGGGATTTTGTGCAGGCCGGCGGCGCGCTGAATATTCAGGCCACCTCCATAACCCCGTTTGTCATCCCGATGCAAACACCGGACGGCTTCGCGGCCAATTTCAGTTACAACACCAATTACGATTGGCCCATCATCAGCGCCGCCAGTATTGTCAATTTCAGCCCCGCCGCATTCCGCGTGGACAACGGCCTTTTCCAGAACGATCTCGGCGGCGGCTACTTCTTCGTTCGTTCCAGCGGCAACTCCCTGCTGCTCAGTTTCACCAATAACCATCCGCCGGTCGCGGGTCCCGCCACCGCTTACCTCACCGGCACCGTTCTGGCCATTCCGGTTTCGTCCCTGGCCCAGCATTGGAGCGATCCCGATGGCGATCCGGTCGCCCTGGTGAGTGTCAACGGTAGCAGCGCCAACGGGGTGAACAACGTTGGCACGGACGGTATTTTCATCTACTACACCAACACCGTTCCCGGTCCCGACACCATTACCTATACCGTCCAGGACATCCGCACCACTCCGCCGGCCATTTATCGTTTCGGCGACACCGTGCAGACGGCTTCCGGACAAGTGAACATCCTGCCGCCTCCCGCGCTGGGGAAGACACTGTTGCAGGGAACCAATTTCGTGATGGGCGGCAACGGCGGCGCGCCGAGCGGAAAATATTATGTGCTGACGTCCACGAACGTGGGCCTGTCCCTCAGCCAATGGACACCGCTGGCCACCAATTTATTTGACGGCACCGGTGCTTTCTCCGTCACCAACACGATTAACCCGGCCCAGCCGCGCCAATTCTACATCCTGGAAGTGCCGCAGTATTAGGGTTGGGAGATGGGAGAGCTGAAGCAAAGGCTAAGGGCTAAAGGCTGAAGGCTAAAATTGGTGGGGCGAGACTCCGTCGAGCCCATTCTGATGTTCAGCGTTGAATGGTTGAATCGTTGAAGGGTTAAATCGTCCTCGTTCTCGTTCTCGTCCTCGAAAATGGAAATTTTAACCACGGATGGACACCAATGGACACGGATTTTTAGCCACAAAAGAACGCAAAGATCACAAAATTTTCACTGAGGATGAATCCATATCGGTAGGGCCGAGCTGCCGCTCGGCCGGCTGCTGCTTTAAAACTCAAAACCCAAAACTGAAAACTTGAAACTTTTGCAATTCCGGCTTCTGACTCCCGACTCCTGACTTCTGGCTCCTGTTTCAGTTCAGCGTTCAACGTTCAGCGTTCGATGTTCGATGTTCGATGTTTCTCTTATTCTGGCTCCTGAATCCTGTTTTAAACCGGCCGGCCAGCCATTGGAGCCGGTGCCGGTTGGCTGCTGTAAACCGGGGCGAACTGTTTGTTTGAGCCTGTAACCTGATCGTTTCCCAATTGTGCACAAGTAGTTCTGGACACGGTCAGGGGTTGGATGTAAAACCAGAACAGCCTCACAAAAAGACATTTGGGAAACAAGGTGTAACGGTTTGTTGATCGTAAATGCGGGTAATGGGTGCGGGTATGGGTGGCTCCACGGCAGGCAGTTGGTAAAGGAAGCAGATTTCATTCAGTACTTCCGGGGCTGCAGTGTCCTTCGTACCGCCAACCGGACTGGAGAACCATAAAACAAAGGGACAAGGATATGAGACTTTTCAAAACTTTCACACTCGCGGTGGGCATCGCCGGTCCATGGCGGGTCGCTTTTCCCGGTCCGGCCCGGACGGTTGCGAAAATGATGAAAACGAAGACCGCCTGCGGCTTGCAATCAATAATTATCAGTCTCCTGGCGCTGGCCGTCTGCCTTCCGGCATCGGCCCAGACGGGCACGTGGACCGCCCTCACCAATCCGGCGCCGAACGGAATTGCTGTCATGCTGCTGCTCCCGGACGGAACCGTGATGGCCGGGGCCGGGGGCATCGGCAATGCGTGGTATCGCCTGACGCCCGATCTGCATGGCAGTTACGCGAACGGAACGTGGACAACGCTCGCGCCGATGGTTGACACACGGCTCTATTGCTCTTCCGATGTGCTGACGAATGGCCAGGTGTTCGTGGCGGGAGGGGAGTACGGCAGCGGACACGCCTCGGCCGAGGTCTATGATCCACTGCTGAACAACTGGAGCTTCTGCCCGGGAACGGGACAGTTCTTCGTCGATTCAATCTCCGTGGTGATAGCCAATGGGGATGTGATGGTTGCGCCGGTGGAGCCGAACCCTGACACAGCACGGACGCTGGCGTACAGTCCTTCATCGAACGCCTGGAACCCCTCGGTCCCAATGGTCAGGGGCAGTGATCAAGATGAGGCGAGCTGGGTGAAGCTGCCGGACAACAGCATTCTGACGATTGATCCCTTGAGCACGAACTCCGAACGTTACATCCCTTCGCTCAACCGGTGGGTCAATGACGCGAATGTGCCGGTCTCACTTTACGATCCTTACGGCGCGGAATTGGGCCCGGCGTTCCTGCTGCCGAATGGGAAGGCCATCTTTTTCGGCTCACTTCCTCACACGGCCATCTACACTCCGTCCGGTAGCGCGAGCCCGGGAACCTGGGCGGCCGGGCCTGACTACCCGAACAACCAGGGGATGCCCGATGCGCCGGGGGCGATGATGGTCAACGGCAGGGTGCTGCTGGCAACTTCCCCGACTCCGAACCCGACGAACGAGTTTCAATCGCCCACGAGCTTCTATGAATACGACCCGGTCGCCAACTCGTTCACCCAGGTGAATGGGCCTACTACGCTGGATCAGCCGACGTATGTTTCACGAATGCTCGCTCTGCCGGACGGAACGGTCATTCTGTGTTCGGAAATCTCCACGCAATTGTACATTTACCAACCCGGCGGTTCGCCCCTGGCGGCCGGCCAGCCGAAAATTGCCAGCATCACCACCAACTCTTATGCCTCGTATCATCTTACCGGCACATTGCTGAACGGCATTTCCCAGGGGGCGGCATACGGCGACGACTCACAGATGGACAGCAACTATCCTCTCGTACGGATGACCAATAACGTCACGGGTGATGTTTATTATGCCCGGACGTACAATTGGACCAGCACCGGCGTGATGACGGGCACAAACAAGGTGTCCACCGAATTCATGATTCCGCCCAACGTTCCGGCGGGGAATTACTCCCTGGTGGTGGTTGCCAACGGCAACAGCTCGGCCGCGGTGCCGTTTACCTGGGCGCCCGATGCCCTGCAAATCGGACCGCTGACCGGCTTCGCGGCAGCCGGCCCGGCCAATGGCCCGTTCACTCCGTCTTCAGCAGTTTACAGCCTGACCAACACCGGCGCCTCGGCGCTCAACTGGTCGGCGGCGAGCACCGCGTCCTGGCTCACGGTTTCGCCCGGGAACGGCAGCCTCGCTCCCGGCGGAAGCAGCAGCGTAACGGTCAGTGTGAACTCCGGCGCAGCGGCTCTCGCGATCGGGACTTACACCGCCACGGTTTCGTTCAGCAACGCGGCCAGCGGAGCCGTCCAGAGTCTGCCGTATCGGTTGCAGGTGAATCCGCTCGTAGTCAACGGCGGGTTCGAAACCGGCAGCCTCGGTTTATGGACGCTGTCCGGCGCTCCACACGGGAGCACCGTGCTTGCCGGTACGGAATATGCCCACTCGGGATTCTACGGGGCCGGGTTGGGGGCAAACAACACTACCAACCTGAGTTACCTCTCTCAAAGCGTTCCCACCGTGCCGGGACAGGCTTACCTCCTGTCTTTCTGGCTGGAAAATCCAGTGGGCACCGCCACGAATCAGTTCGTGGCTTCCTGGAACGGAACCAATCTCTTCGCGGCGACGAACCTGCCCACGTTCACCTACACCAACCTGCAGTTCACCGTGTCCGCGACGTCCTCGAACACGGCCTTGCAGTTCGGCTGTTTCAACACTTCGCAATACTTCGTGTTGGACGATGTCAGCCTGACCAGTAGCCAGGGTCCTCCGGTCATCACTGTCCAGCCGCAAAGCCAGACGGTGCCTTCCGGCAGCACGGTGGATTTCAGTGTGGGAGCCACGGGGACGGCGCCCTTGAGTTATCAATGGACTTATGCCGCGAATGGCGGGACCAACCTTTCCTTTGAAGCGGTGAATCTCGCGTACACGACGAACGGGGCGACGGCAGCGGTGCAGAACGACAGCCATTTCAGCGGCGGGCATTGGCTGGCGCTCAACGCCACGAAAGCGGGTCCGTACATTCAATATACGTTGCCCAACCTCCCGGCCGGCACCTACCAGCTGCAAATGACGTGGAAGGGGAACAATAACCGCGGCATCCTGAGCCTGTCAGTGGACGGCACGACGTTGGGCGCCAATCTCGATCAGTATTCGGCAGGTTCGACCTATCCCACGACGACGTTTGGCACTGTCACCTTGAGTGCGGGCAATCATCTGGTTCGCCTGACGGTGACGGGAAAGAATTCGGCTTCGAGCAGTTACGGGCTCTCCACCTACTCTTTTACCCTCATCCCCAACCCGGTCAACCCGGTCAACCTTGCCGGCGCCACCAACGAATTGTTGATCTTGACCAATGTGCAGCCGGCGCAGGCGGGCGCTTACTCGGTCCGGGTGAGCAATCCTTACGGCAGCGTGGTCAGTTCCAACGCGGTGCTGGCGGTGCAGAACCTGCCGCCCACGATCACCAGCCAGCCGGCCGGCCAGACGGTGGTTTCGGGCAGCGCGGTGAGCTTCAGCGTGATGGCGGTCGGTTCCCCGCCATTGAGCTACCAGTGGACTTTCAAGGGGACAAACCTCTCCGGCGCCACCGGCGCCTCGCTGACCCTGCTCAACGTGCAACCGGCGCAGGCGGGCGCTTATGCGGTGAAGGTGACGAACCCGTATGGTTCAATCACCAGTTCCAACGCGGTGCTGACGGTGCAGACGGTGGCCCCCACGATCACCAGCCAGCCGGCCGGCCAGACAGTGGAATCGGGCAGCGAGGCCGGTTTCAGCGTGACGGCGACGGGTTCCCTGCCGTTGAGTTATCAGTGGACTTTCAACGGGACAAACGTTTCCGGCGCCACCGGCGCCTCGCTGACCCTGGACAACGTGCAACCGGCGCAGGCCGGCGTTTATGCGGTGAAGGTGACGAACCCGTATGGTTCGGTCATCAGTTCGAACGCGGTGCTGTCCGTGATCGGCAGCGCCCTCTTGCACGGTTTCTCCGGGATGGCCAGCGGGTGCTATCCCCATGCGGGTCTGGTGTTGTCGGGCGGCATGTTGTATGGGGCGACGACCGGCGGGGGCAGTGGGAATGCGGGATTCCTGTTCAAGATTGGCACCAATGGCACAGGCTACTCGATCATTTACAATTTCAGCGCGCCCGCGATGGACACAAACCAGATCGGTACAAACCACGACGGGGCCGCTCCACAGGCGACATTGATCGTGTCCGGAGGCGAGTTGTACGGGACGGCGAGCGCCGGCGGTTTAGGTTATGGCACGGTGTTCAAGGTCGGCACCAACGGCACGGGTTTCACGACGCTGTACATGTTCACCGGCGGCGACGACGGGAATCTTCCCGGGGGCCTGGTTTTGTCCGGGGGCACGCTGTACGGGCTGACGGAGTTCGGAGGCGCTCCACGCGCCGGGACGCTGTATTCGATCGGCACCAACGGCACCGGTTACGCCACGATTTACACCTTCACCGGCACCGGCGACGGAGCCAGTCCGACGGGGCCATTGACCGTCTCCGGCAGCACGCTCTACGGGACAACGTCCCTTGGCGGCAGTTTGGGCAATGGCACGCTGTTCGCGATACAAACCAACGGCGCCGGTTACACCACGATTCACACCTTCACCCGCGGCAGTGACGGGGCCAATCCGATGGGGCCATTGGCCATGTCCGGCAGCACGCTGTATGGGGCGGCGAGTGCCGGCGGCACTGCCGGCGATGGCGTGGTGTTTTCGATCCAGACTGACGGCAGTGGTTTTACGACGCTTCACAGTTTTAGCGGGGCTGACGGGGACCAGCCGCAGGCGGGTGTGGCCCTGTACGGCAGCACGCTGTATGGGACGACGATTGTTGGCGGCACTGGCGGCGATGGCGTGGTGTTTTCGGTCCAAACCGACGGCACAGCCTTTGCCGCGATCCACAGTTTCAGCGGGGTTGTTTCGTTCACGAACAGCGACGGGGCGATACCGTATTCCGGCGTGGTCTTGTCCGGCAGCACGCTGTATGGGACGGCGGCGATGGGCGGCAGTGAAGGGGATGGCACAATGTTCACGGTCCGTACCGATGGCACTGGCTTCGCCGTTGATCATGTTTTCATCAACCGCGGTGACGGATCGGGTCCGAGTGGCGCCTTGATTTTGTCCGGTGGCACGCTCTATGGGCTGACGCAAGGCGGGGGTAACTTTGGTTTGGGAGCGGTCTATTCGATCGCCACCAACGGGACGGGTTACACCACGCTCTACAGTTTCACCGGCGGCAACGATGGGGCCTATCCGATTGGGCCATTGGCCTTGTCCGGTGGCACGCTGTACGGCGTGGCAGCCAGTGGGGGCAGCCTCGGTAATGGCACGGTATTTTCACTCGGCACCAACGGCACGGGATTCACCACCCTCCACAACTTTGCGCAATCCGAGGCGAATTCTCCGGCGGCAGGGCTGGTCCGGTCCGGCGGGATGCTGTATGGAACCTCGCAAGCTGGCGGCAGCTCCTTCGACGGCACGGTGTTTTCACTCAGCACCAACGGCACCGGTTTCAAGACGCTCTACACTTTCACCGGTGGCAACGACGGGTCCAGTCCGTTGGACACGGTGGTTTCCGGCGGCATGATCTATGGGACGGCAACCGGGGGCGGCGCGTCAGGTTATGGGACGGTGTACTTGCTGAGAACCAACGGCACTGGTTTCAAGACGCTGTATACGTTTACCGGCGGCAACGACGGGAGTCTCCCTCATGGCCCGGTTTTGTCCGGTGGCACGCTGTACGGCGTGACCTACGGTGGGGGCGGTTCCGGGTTTGGCACGGTGTTCAAGGTCGGCACCAACGGCTCGGGATTCACGACGCTATACGCGTTCACCGGCGGCAGCGACGGGGCTTATCCATCCGCGGGAGTGGTCGTGTCCAACGGCACGCTCTATGGGACGGCGTCCATTGGCGGTGCGTTTGGCGATGGCACGGTGTTTGCGCTCAGCACCAACGGTTCGGGGTTCGCCACGCTCTTCAGCTTCAACGGGTACATCGGGTCTTCTTCCACAGCACAGTTGTTGCTGTCCGGCAACCAGTTGTTCGGAACGGCGGGTGGCGGTCCTTTCAATGATGGGACGGTGTTCGTGGTGACCCTGCCCACGAACATGGGCGCTGGCGTTCAACCCCTGTTCAGCGCGGGAACCCTGCCGGAACCCGGCTTGGGCGTGCCGTCACCGGGCAACACTCCGGCGCAAACTGCGGGCGTCACCGTCACCGGGCCCGTGAAGAACTCCGCCATCACCTGGACGCCGGGGTTGACGCTGGCGCGGGCCATTATGGCGGCCAATTACACCGGCGCCGATAATCCGGCGGAAATCGTCATCACCCGCAAAGGCGAGCGGGCCGTTCTCAGCGTCCAGGAGTTGCTGAACGGCGCGGACGTGTCGCTGGAACCCGGCGACACCATCGAAATCAAGAGCCCGTAAATCAGCCGTGGCCTTGTTCGTGAGAACAAGGCTGGAGCGGATCAACCAAACTGTAGCCGCAAAAAGGCGCAAAGAGCACAAGATTCTCACTGCGGATGAATCCGTATCGGTAGGGCCGAGCTGCCGCTCGGCCGGCTGCGCAGCAGCGCAGCCCTACCCGTAGCCGCCTTCCGCCTTTCCACCGGAACAGCCTTTAAACAGAAGGCAACGGAGAAAACGGAGCCATTGATCCGCAGATGGCGCCGAGGATGGGAGAGCCGAAGCAAAGGCTAAGGGCTAAAGGCTGAAGGCTAAAGTTGGTGGGGCGAGACTCCGTCGAGCCCATTCTGTCCTTCGATGTTCAGCGTTCAGCGTTCGATGTTCGATGTTGGCTGTTTCTCTTATCCTGACTCCTGGCTCCTGAATTCTGTTTTTTGAACAGAAGGCAACGTTGATACGCGGATTGCGCCGATGAACGTAGATTTTAGAACTGAAAACTGAACACTGAAAACTGAAAACTTGAAACTTCTGCAATTTTGGCTCCTGACTTCTGGCTTCTGAATCCTGTTTAAACCGAAGGCAACAAAACGGAGCCCTCGATACGCAGATTCCATAAACAACGGTCCCCGGACCAGTCAACATATTTTGCTCGACAACGCCTGCCGCTGGATTTCTTATTCATCATCAAGCAAAACAGAAGGGAAATTATGAGAAAGCAGCAATTCCTTTGGATCCCTCTCGCCGCCGGCACGGCCCTTTGTTTTCTGCCGTCCTTCGCCCAAGGCGCGCCTTACGACCTCGCCAAAGTCAACGGCATTCAGGCTTTCGGCGGTTCGGCATCGGCAAGAGAACTTCTCGCCAGGAACGGCTTTGTCGTGGCCGACCCGGCATTCAAACAGATTTTCGAGCCTTATATCAAAAGTCCTCAAACGGCAGAGCCATCCGAGACAAATCCGACGGGAACCTCGTTGCCGTCGTTCATCACGACCGATTCGGCATGGGATACCTATCACGTGTTGCTCGAGGAAGGGGTGAAGGAAATGGAGGAAACCCGGAGCAGAACGCTGCTGGATTTCTCGCGCCGGCTTCTGGCAGCCGCGAGCGATCCAAAAATTGGAGACAGTAATCTGGTCTTGTTTGCCTCCGTCGGCCGGGCGTTGCAGGACGGGCAATATCGGCAATCCCTTGAACCCGGGGCAAGGCGAATCGTGGATGGATTGCGGAGCGAGGCGGAACAAATTGAGTCGCCCATCGGGTTCCCGTTGTCGCCGCTTCAGTTTCGAGCCCAGAGCTTTTACACCCAATCACCCGAGTTGACCGATTACTTCGCCGCACGCCAATGGTATGCCAGTGTCGTTTTCCGGCTTTCGAATACGCGGGAAACCAAATCGGCCGTCATCCTGGCGATGCTGGTGAACGCCAACCCGCAATTGCTGGCTTTGTGGAAGCAATTGTCAGATCCGTACGACAGGTTTCTCGCGCCGGCCGAAGACGGTACCATTCACGAATATGCGGATGCGGCGGCGGCCATCCTGGGAAGCAAACTTTCAAATGTCTCCATCCCGGACGCACAGATCACGGAGATCCAAAAGAAACTGGAAGCGCAATTGCCCTTGCCGCAAGTGAGCGACCAATTGCTGTCGCCCGGGCAATACGCGGAATTCCCCGGGCAAACCCGGGGATTTCGGTTACTGCCGCCACGGCGCTTGCCGTGCGCGGCTTGCTTTCATGATACGACCGATCCGAAGATTCCCGGCCGCGCGTATCCGTCCGGCCTGGATTTTATGGCGGCATCGCCGTTGCTGCGTTCTCCCGCCGCAATCCGGGCAGTTCAAAGTCAGTTCGGGAAAGATGTCGGCGGGCTTATCCTCAAGACGGACTGCGGGCCGATGCCGGATTCGCTTCACGGCGAGGCGATGCAATTGCTGGCCACGCTCCAGAAACCATTGCCCCCGCAAGCGCCGGCCCCAATGCGAACCGAGGCGTGGTCGGACCTGCAACTCTGGACCCAATTGGGGGCCTGGGCGGAACAGCGGCATACCTGGGCATTGCATACCAAACTTACAGAGGAGGTATTGGGCATGATATCGCCGCCGAGGGGAATGGTCGCGCCATACCCGGAATTTTTCACCGGACTGGCAAAACTGACACGCCGGACGGCGGACGCCTTTGGCCAGGCCGGGCTCGAGGAACGATTTGACGCCAAAACCGTTGCCGGTGAGTTGTTGGAAATGCAGGACCTGTCTCAAAAGCGATCTCTTTCCAGGGACGAAAAGGAATATGAGAAAAATTCCGCGAAATTGGTGCAGTATGTGCAATTTCAACAACGTTATTATGAAAAACACCAGGCCGAACTCAAAAACGGAGGGTCGCATGCGGCGTACCAGCGGATCCAAAACGGCCTGGAGGATTTGGCGCGGCGATGCGCGGCGAACGGCGCGACGAACCAGGCCGACCTTGAGACACTCCAGCTGTTTTTTGATTGCAGACAGGATATCACCCGCCTGCTCAATGATTTTGCGCCGGTGTGCGACCGGTTGGCCGGCCTGGCACGGAAATCCCTGGCCGGCCTGGCCTTGACGGAAGACGACGCCAACTGGATTGAGAACTATGGCGTCACCCTGGCCGGCTTTCATTTTTACTACGGTAATTCCTACGAAGTACCCCGCGATGATTTCCCGATTGTGACGCGGGTCTTCTCCAGCCCGTCGATCGGTTCCATGCTGTATGCCGGGCTCGCCCGGCCACAGGCGCTCTATGTGATTGTTCCGGATGGAAAGTCCCTGCAACTTTATCGCGGCGCGGTGATGACGTACCGGGAATTCGTCCGGCCCAACGAGCAGTTGCTGGACGACGAGTCATGGCGACAATTGATTCTAAATGGCCAGGCCCCGCCGGCCCCGCCTTTCACACGCAGTTTCTACGCGGAAACCAGCGTCGGCGAACTGCTTAAGAAATTGAAAGCCCGGAGCCAAAATGAAGACGCCGATTATCAAGATACGGAAGACATTTTCTGGCAAATCGCATCCCGCGCGACGTCGAAAGATTTGCCCGAGTTGTTCGAAATGCTGGCCAACAGCAGGGAAGAACGGGATGAGAATCTGGTTAACAACCTGGCCGACATCATCGTGCGCCTGCCGTGGGAATTGCATCAACGGCAATTGGTTGAAATGCTGGCGTCATCCAACAATATTTTGGCCGACCGCGCGGCCTATATTTTAATCACCCGGCCGGCAGCGCTCGACGTGACAAATTTTATCGCCGGTTTCCCGAACCAATCGCCCCGCGCACGGCGGCTTTACTGCGCCATCCTGGGCCACCTGCCGCAACCGGCGGAGGCAACGCGCAAATTGCTGTTGCAGGCCTTGCACGACCCATCCGATGGCGTGCGCTGGCAGGCGGTTATGGCCATCGGGCAAGCCGGTTGGAACGACGCCCAAAGCCAGTCCGCTTTGCTGGCGGCACTGGAGGACACCAATCAGTTTGTCGGCGCGGCGGCGGCATTTTCGCTTGCGCGGTTGGGGGCAACAAACACCGCACCGGCTCTGTTCACACAACTAAAGACAGAATTGCAATCCACCAACACACCGGTCGAAGAGCTGGAACGCCAGTCCAAAGAGGTCCTGCGGGATATTATTGCGGTCAGTGTTCTTGACCCGGACAATCTGCGAGTCCGCCTGTATATCAGCGCCGAAGTGACGGCCAATGTCAGGCGCAGGTCGGCGATGCGGCTGCCGCCGCAACCGTATAACTTTCCGACCCACAATTATGACCTGACCACTGCGCTGATTGAAGCGCTCGGCGATTTGGGCTACGTACCGGCGGCGGATGAATTGTCCAGGCTGAACGGAGGCGACTACGATGTCGAGGCCACGCGGGCGCTGGGAAAGCTTGTGCCCGACCGGCTGGCCGGCCAGTTGATTGCCACGGCCAAAGACAGGCAGGTGGATAGTTACCTGCGCGAGAAGGCATTGGTTACTTTGTCCAGCATTGCGGCAACCAACCGTGTCCGGGAACTGATACCGTTGCTGGATGACACCACGCCGATTGAGTATTCCCGGCCGTTACCCGGGCCGGAGTGGCGGGTTTGTGACCGGGTCGCTGAGACAATCGCCACGATGCTGGGCTGGCAGAATCGGATGACGCCCGTATTCATTCGGTATGAGCAGCGCGAGGAAACGATGAACCGGGTGCGAGACTGGGCAAAACAAACACAGTAGAAAAAAGGCTGAAGGCTAAAATTGGTGGGGCGAGACTCCGTCGAGCCCATTCTGTCCTTCGATGTTCGGCGTTGAATGTTGAATGTTTCCGCCCCTCTTCAGCGTTCGATGTTCGATGTTCGATGTTCGGTGTTTCTCTTATTCTGACTCCTGACTCCTGACTCCTGAATTCTGTCTCCTGAATTCTGCCTTTGGCTTACTTCCTGCTCCCCAAAAGAGAACCGGGCGATGGGACGGTCATTCGTTTTTGAGTCTTGCACTGTGACCGCAGGAATCCATCGCCCGGCTGCGTTTGGGTTGCCCCATTCGCAAAATGATTCCCAAAATGAGTACGTGCGACGTGTGGCTTGTGGCGCGTGACAGGAATTCCGGGAGGACGGAGTCGGCGGGTTGCTCTCGCCAACTCGACTCGCGTCACTCGACACCCGATCAGGTGGCCATCAACGAAACCGGCGCACTCCACTCGCTGTAACGTGTGGCGCCCCCGACGGCCCGCACCCGCGTCGAATAGATCGTGCCCGGCGTGAGATTGTTCAGGGTGATACCGCGTGAATTGGGGAAAATCCCCGCCTCCAGCCACGTCGTGCTGCCATTGTTGGCCGTGCCGGAAGTGAAGGTGAAGGGGTCAGTCCCGCATTTCCGATAATCTACACGTGAAAGGCTAAAGGCTAAGGGCTAATGGCTGAAGGCTGAAAAGAACATCGAACGCCGAACGCCGAACGTTGAACGTTCACTGCTCAACCTTCAACCCTCTGGCTGATAACTTTAGCCTCTAGCCTTCAGCCCTCAGCCTTTCCTGCCGCCTTCAGTCTTTGCTTCAGCTCTCCATTATCCGCTGTCCGGGCAAAAGTGAATCTGGCAAATTGCTTTCGCAACATCAGAAAATTCCATGAAAACCGATCGTCTCAGGAAAACCGGATCCTTTCACCGCCGACTCATTCTGTCGGCATTGGGCACGAGCCTGGCGCTGACGGCCCGCGCGCAGGATGTGAACACCGATTGGGACTTTCCCACGCCGCTGCCGCAAACGACGCGCTTCGGGATTTCGCCGCTCTATGGCTATCGCTTTGGCGGCGACGTTCAGGATCCGAACACGGACAAGAAATACAATTTCCAGGATGCGCCGGCTTACGGGTTGATTCTGGATTATGCGCCGTTGGATTACCTCGGCCGGTTTGAGCTCCTCTGGAGTCACCAGGACACCAGCCTGGATTTTCAGGGCAACAACGGCCTGGGCAAGGTGGATCTCACCATTGACGTGATCCAGGTGGGCGGCGAGTGCGAATACGGGACCGACCGTTTACGCGCCTACGTTTCGGGCCACCTCGGCGCCACTCATTTTGCGTCGGACGGTTACGGCGATGACACCCGGTTCAGCTTTGGCATCGGGGGAGGGGTGAAGATATTTCTGACCAAGAACATTTATCTGCGCGGCGATCTTCGCGCTTTCGGCACGGTGACCGAAGCGCAGGGCAGCTTTATGTTCAATGACGGGGTTACCGTGGCGACCTTCAGCGGCACCGCGCTCTGGCAGGGCCAGGTGAGCGTCGGAATTGGTGTCACGTTTTAGCCGGGACCCGGAATAATAAGCGCCAGGGATTTTTCGCGAACGGGAATTCCATTCGGGCCGGCGATGCGTCTGGCGACGGATTTTGTTTCCAGACCAGAATTTCAAGATTCAAATTGAGCCAGAATCCTGCCCGGGAGACTCGTCTTTCAGTTTTTTTATCAACGCTTCACCGCGTCGAAGGATGGCCGCCGCTTCTTTGTCGTCCTGGATCGGCACCAGGACGATATCCTGGACCAGCGCCAACAGTTCAGGCGAAAGCGAAATCAGCCTGGCATTGACATCACAGACCACGCGTCCCCGGCGCCACGCCTGGCCCGTCGTGGCGACAACCCGGCCGTCTTCGGCCACGATGGACAGGAAGCCGCGCTTGTCCCGGCGTGTGACTCGCCAGGGTCCGGCGGAGAAACCATTTTTTGTGCGCAAAATGTTTGATTTCATGATTGGCTTGCCCATTTGGTGAGTGTCCCTGGCCAACGCGACGTTACCCGGGATACCGCTGAAGCCAAATTTTCAAGACCGGTACAGAATAGAATATTCCCGTTTATTATCCATTGTCAGTTTATGTAGGTATAAAAATTGACAGGTGGTTATGGATGTGAGGATTACAACCGCGTTGACCTGAATTCAGGAGTTAACCTGTTGGCCGAAGAATTTGGCCGTGGCCTGTGCGCGGGACTGGACATGAAGCTTATCGTAGATATGCCGTGAATGCATGGCAACCGTCGGCATGGAAATACCCAGCTTTTCGCAAATTTCTTTCCAGAGAAAACCTTTGGCCAATAATTCAAGAATTTCCTGTTCGCGCGCGGTCAACTTTTCCATGTCGGAAGCTGGTTTTTTGATTTGATGAAAATGCTCCACGACCTGGCGCGCGACTTGTGCGGTCATCGGCGCGCCGCCCCCATGGACATCGTCAATCGCTTCAACCAGTCCCGCATAACCGGCATTCTTCAATAAATAACCCGTCGCGCCGGCGCGTAATGAATCAAAAATCCGGTCGCTGTCTCCATAAGTCGTCAGCACCAGAACGCGAAGGTTGGGCAGTTTCAGCTTCAATTTTGAAATACATTCGATTCCACTGATGCCGGGGAGGTGGATGTCCACCAGGACCACGTCCGGCTTTTCTTTTGGAATGCCCCGCAACGCATCCTCGCCAGTGGCGTAACTGCTGATGCAACGGATATTGGGGGCGCGCCCCAAAAGCCGCAACAGGCTTTCGCGCGTTTTCAATTCGTCTTCGACAATGGAAACGGTGATTGGCATACCGAACGTGCGGAATGGTTCAAGTGGAAGCCATGTTTTTGGACAAATCAATGATTATTTGCCGTCGACCAAAAGAAGGTGAGTTTTACCTGCGTTCCGGTCTGGGAGGCGCTGGTAATGTTGAATCGTCCGCCAATGTCTTCCATTCGCTGCCGCATATTTTTCAAGCCATCCGCCGTTGAATCCGTTGCAGCGGATTCAAATCCGCGCCCATCGTCTTCGATGTTCAGAACCAGCGATTCTGGCGTGACGGCTGCGGACAACCGGACTTCCGTCGCCCGGGCATGTTTAACGGCGTTGTTGAGCGCTTCCTTGACAGCCAGAAAGATACTATGCCGGTCCTCCGTGGAGATGACCTGCGGGGGCGGGCCCACGGGAAAGTCCAGGCGGCACCGCACGTTGGCGATTTTTAAAAATTTTACCGCAAAATCGGTGAGATAATTGAACAGGTGCGGAAGGGTGTCATTATGGGGATTGACGGCCCAGACGGTTTCGTCGAGCGATTGAATAATCTCCCGCGCCGCCGATGAAATTCCGGCGGGGTGTTCCGGGGCATCCACCTTCGGCAATTGATTTTGCAATGCAAGTTCGTCCAGCAGCAAAACGACTCGCGTCACCTGGCTGCCCAGATCGTCATGCAAATCGCGGGCGATGCGCGTCCGTTCCTTTTCGACCAGATGTTGGAGGCGCGTATGCACGAGTTCATTCTCCGCGCGCTTGCGTTCGGCGATTTCATTCGTCAATGATTTATTGGCGGCGGACAATTGCACCGTACGCCTTTCAACCTGCCGACGCAGCATTCCAATCCAGATGGTTCCAAGGAAAATCAGAAAGGCCATCCCGGTGACGACAAAAATCGTGTGCCGGACCGTCCACCAGGACGGCAATTCCAACACCCGAATGTCGGCGGGAGAATTCAACAACAATTCAAACGGAACGGATTGGTCGTCGCCAACGGTATAAACGCCGGTCAATTGCAATTTGCTTCCCGGCGGAAATTGTGCCGGGCGATTGGTGTTGAGTTCGAGCCGCGCGCGATAAAGCAGTGTGCCGCTTTGCAACTCCAAAACCTGCTCACGGCTGTAATCGGCGACGTTGATGAGCAGCGAATCCAATTGCACGCGCGTTGAATCGTAGGCGCGGTCCAATAGATTGACCGGCGACAGATTCAATGGCGGCGGCAGTTCGGCGTGACCATTTTTTTGGATGGACGCTTCGCGAAGCGTGAGCATCGGTTTATCGAACGGGCTGTTGATTTCCGGAAAACCGACGGCGTCCACCAGATCGCCGGCGCCAACGTTTATCATCGTTCTTGGCGCGACGCGCATGCCGTTGGTGCCGTCCATGACGTAATACACGCCGTTTCGCTGTTGGAGAATTTGCCCGGAAATTTTGACGCGCTGAAATGCGTATTCATCCGGATTATAGGTGAACAAATCTGCGACGTGCATTGCGGGAGCTGCGAACGGGTCGGAGGGAGCGGGGGATTGCACGGAAATGAATCGTTGCGACGGGACGGAGATGCGCGTGCCAACGGCGGTTCGACCGGGGCTGTGTTGCATCAAAACGACACCGCGCACCTGGACGGCGGCTCCGATAAACGGGTCCAGCGCGCCCGGAACCGTGCATAGAACATTCCCGCCTCTCATTTTAACTTCCAGGAAGCGATTGGTGACCGAAACAGCGACGCCTTCAATTTCGACCCATTGCGCGTCCAGGCCTCCGTGGATTAATTCGTTCCAATCCGGCCGCAGTGGTTCGGGAAATTGTCCCGGACCTAAAACGGTGATTTTAGACGGAACGATTTGCGGTGAAAAGGAACCGATGTCGGTCACGCCGCGCACTTCACAAAACTCTCCGGCTTTAACAGTGGCGATGCCGGGCACCGATTCGGCGTGCCAAATAAAAATGCCCCCCGTGCCGTCCTCAATGTCGCCGCCTTTGTGGTCGGAGCGGAAGTAAGTTACAACGCCGCGCATTTTAATCGGATATTTGCGCGCGGCTTCTTCAGGTTTGAGCCAGCGGATTTGTTCGGCGGTGGTCAGCACCGGCAGCGCTGTTGCACCAGCCGCTTCGGCGGGCCGGGAAAAAATGGATTCGAAAATCCGGTTGGTGTCCTGCATTTGCCATTGGCATAACAGATCGACATCCCGGCCAACCATGTCCGGCGATGCGGGTTTCGACTGAATTTGAATCCGGTTCGCGGCGTCCGCGAAAAGAAATGACATCCCTGGTTCGACCGCTTGAATTTTGCCGCGCAGGTGCAGGATGTGGTTGGGGTTGATTTCTTCCGGTGGCGGAATGGCGCGCAATGGGAAACGCTGCCAGGTTTCTTCGGGCAATTGCAAAAGGGTGATGTCATCGGCATTGCTCGCCGATAAATGGGCGGCGATTTTTTCACCGGCGACTCCATACGTCGGCGCGTAAAGGCCGCGAACACGGATGCGGCTTTTCAACAATAAATCGATCCGATAATCCGCGCCGCGTGATACCGTCACCGTCACCAAACCGCTGTCCGAATTGACTTCCAAATAGATGGCACGCCCTTGCCGGCCAACAAACGTCACCGTCCCCTCCACTTCGGCCGTTTGATTTTCTTTATCCGGGAAAAGGGTGCGACCGGGGACGATCGGCCCGGGAGGAGTTGGATCGGCTGATGCCGTTTCAGCCATTCCCCAACCCGCATTCGATAACAGGATAATCGTCGCAGCGAAAAATCGGATGACGATTCGAATGACTGACATGCCTGTAAAAACTAATCCCAAATGTAGCCGGCGGCAAGCGGTGGTCCCCATTTATGCCGGCGCGCGGCAGATCGGCGCGCCGCACGGGTCATCCCGGGACCTATAGAAACAGATAATAGAAGGGCGGAAACGAGCGCCCTATATTCAGGCAACCCTAAATCCTTGGACTTAAGTTATTATGAAAACCGTTATATTCAGTTGGAAGCCCGCAATAAAATCAAAATTCTTAACCGTTCTCCTGGCTTGGGGAACACTGGTTATCCCGTCCGCTTTCGCCAGCGATGATCTGTGGGTGGGAAATACCTCCATCAACTGGAATACGGCTGTCAACTGGAGCCCGGCAGCAGTTCCGGTGGCGGGCGACAATCTTTATTTCGGTGCGGCGGGAAGCGCCGGAGCAACTCTGACCAACGACATAGCCGCCGGCACGTCGTTTGCCGGAGTGACATTCAACAGTGGTGCCAGTGCCTTCACGCTTATTGGCAACAGCATTGGTGTTACGAGCGGCATAACCAATAATTCCGGCGGCACGGAAATCGTCAGCAACAACATCACCCTGGGCGGCAACGTAACCGTGAACACCGGGGTCGGAGGGACGACGATGCTGGCCAGCCTCATCACCGGCAGCTTTGGCCTCACCAATGCCGGCAGCGGCATGTTGATATTGCAAAGCAATGTGACTTTTGGCGCAGGCGGCAGCACGTTTTCAGGAGGCTTAACGGTCAATGGCGGAACCGTGGCGATCAGCACACCCGAGCACGACGGCGTCACATTTTTGGGTATCGGTCCTTTGACTGTCAATGCCGGCGGGACGCTGACCAACAGCGGTGATGGCTTCGGTTTTGCGGGTAATGCCTGTCCGACCAATATCTTTATTAATGGTGGAACCATCAATTGCGGCACGGGCACGAAAGGAAGCAGCAGTGGCACGGGTGCAGGCACATTGCCAAACATCACCTTTGTCAACGGCGGCACGCTCACAATTTTTGGCACTGCCCTGGGCACTCTGGGTGGCAATAACGTGGCGATGGGCATTACCAATTTTGCCTCGAGCACGACAGCCGTCATGAATGCCGACCCGAGTGCGACCGCCAACTGGAACAACACCAAGCCTACGACATTCAATGTCGCGCAGGGAACGGTTGCCGGCGGTCTTTATCCCGGAGTGGATATGTATTTTTCTGCGAGATTGAATCACAGCGGAATAGTCGTGAAGACCGGTGCCGGAACTTTGGAATTGGCCGGGATCAATCCGATGAACAGTGGTGGCGGAAACTCCTCCCTTACCATCAACAGTGGTTCGGTGGTTGTCAGCGGTTCGTTGCCATCCACCTGTATTGTGACGAACGCGGGTGGCGTGTTATGCGGTTCAAACTCGGTAGCCGGCATGGTGACCAACGTCAACAGCGCCGCGCAAATCAATCAGGAGACGAATTATCTCATCACCGGCACCGCGGGCACCTTGACCATTGGCGGTGCTTTAAATATGAGCGTCGGTGGCACCTGCGCCTTGGACTTGAGCACGTCGGCCAGTTCGGGAAACGATTCGATCAAGGTGAACGGCGCGCTGATTTTAGGGAGCGGAACCGTATTCCACCTCAAAGCTTTGAGCGGTGCGGCGAATCTGGATACGACCGCTGACTATATCCTCATTCAGGGGAGTTCGGTTCCCTCCGGTTCGGCAAACTCTGCGCCCGTGTGGGATGGTACGCCGCCGGCGAACAGCGGCAGTTATTTTGTTCAGATTATCGGCAACAACGTGGTGTTTCATTATGCACCGCCGTTTGTGCCGTACATCAGGCTGGCCACGGCCGCTCCATCCCCGGCAACCAATGGTCAGAACGTGTTGTTGGCGGCCACCGTGACCAATGGAATGCCGCCTTACACCGTCACCGTGGATGCCTCTTCGGTCGGCGCATCTTCCAGTGTGGGTCTTGTTTTGCAGGGAAGTGGCCTGACACCAGGCGTCGGTTATGTTTACACCAATACCATCGCGGTGGGGATCAATACTCCGGGAAGCTACCTGCTGCCGGTTACTGCGACTGATACTGCGGCTCAAACCGGGAGCAATAATATCCCGTTGGCGGTTGCCGTTTATCTGACCTGGAATGGCGATGCCGGCGGCAATAGTTTCTGGGATACCGCTGGTGAAATAGAGTGGAAGGGCGGACTTGCTTACGCGGACGGGGATACCGTCCGATTCGATGATACGGCAGGCGGACTCGATGCAACCAACGTCAATTTGTTGGCGGCTCTTTCGCCGGGAGGCAGCATTGTGGTCAGCAATACGGCGGGAACTCCCACCGGAGTTTATTCGTTCAACTCGACGGATCCGGCCACCGGCATCAATGGCACGAACGGAGTGCTGAAACAAGGTTCCGGCACGCTGTTGATGCTTGAAGGCAGCGACAATTTCAGCGGGGGCATTGTTGTTGGCGGCGGAGCACTGCTTTATTCCAATATATTTGCCTCAACCGTTACCGTTGCCGGCGGGTTGACCGTCACCAATGGCGGCAGTGTGATGCTGGATCACTTCGGCACCATTTCCGGTAATACGGTCATTGGCACCGGTTCCAGCCTGCAAATCGGCGCCAACGACATTTACGGCAACCTGCCATCCGGTTCAGTGACCCTGAATGGTACATTAATATTTAATCGGACAGATCCCGTGGTGTCTGTGGGTGGCGTCATCAGCGGCACGACAACCGGAATTTTGGTCCAGAGCAATGCGGATATAGTGGCCCTTGGCGGCGCCAGTACCTTTGCCGGCAATATCAACGTTTATGCCGGCACTTTAAGCAATAACATCTCCTCCGGAACGGATGTTGGTCCGGGCAGCAGCACCGGCGGTTTCGGCGGTGCCGGCACGGGACGCACAATCACAGTCGCCGCCGGAGCAACCTTGAGCGGTAGAGGAAATAATTGGTTTGGACGAGGAACCAACGGGGTGCCGGCCATTATCGTCAATGGGGGAACTGTTTTCGCCTCACGTTACACGGCCCTTGGCAACCTGACGTTGAACAATGGCGCAACCCTGTCTCAAGCCGGCAGCAGTTCTGACTCGGCAGTCTACCAGGGCTATGAACTCCTCGGCAGCGTGACGGTCGGCGGTTCGTCGGCTTCAACGATTACCAGTCTCAACGGCACCAATGATTGTTTGGGGACCAACACGCTGTTTAACATTGCTGTTACCAGCGGTTCGGGTGCGGATTTGACTGTGTCAACGGGATTAAGAGATCAATCCGGAGATTTTGGTGGCGCCGCCGGTGGCCTGACCAAAGCCGGCCTGGGAACAATGCTGTTGACGGCGGCGAATTCCTACCGGGGAAATACCGTTGTCAGCGCGGGCGTGTTGGCTCTGGGTGTCAACGGCCCCGCCGCTGGAACCATTGCTTCTTCCAACATTGTCATTGCCGGCGGAGCCACCCTGGACGTGTCCGGTCTGACGCCCGGTTTCGCCTTGGGTGCCGGCCAGACATTGAGCAACAGCACCTCGACCGCCGTGCTCAATGGCAATTTTGATGTCAGTCTTGGAATTGATTCACTCAACTACACATCAGGAACGCCGTCGTTCACGATCAGGAACGGCACGCTGACCCTGGCTGCTACCAGTGTCTTCAATGTCAATAATACCGGCGCACCTTTAGCTGCCGGCAGTTACAAGATCATCTCCAAAGGCACGGGCGGTTCAGTCGTTGGAACCGTGCCGGCGGCGGTAAGGCTGGTTGGCACTCCCGGCATGGCCGGGACGCTCCAGATTACGAGTGGCGAATTATACCTTGTGCTTACCGTGTTGTCGCATCCTGTCTTTACCGGACTCACGGTTAGCGGGCCGACCTTGACGCTCACCGCGACCAATGGCGCACACAGCAGAACATTCACGCTCCTGGGAAGCACCAATGTCGCGTTGCCGTTGACTCAATGGACCCCCGTTTTGACAAACGCCTTCGACAGCAACGGTCATTTGAATATGTCCACCAATATCATAAATACCAACAACCAACAGCAGTTCTACATCCTGTGGTATTGAGGAGGTACGACAGGAAGCTTCGAATCATGGCCGTCGGGCAGGCTGTTTCGCCCGACGGCCCTTGACCAAATAAAGCGGAAAAAATTGAAGATGAAACCGACAGAAAGAATCCGGATCATCCGGGGTTTTACGCTGATCGAACTGTTGGTGGTTATAGCCATCATTGCGATCCTGGCGGCGCTTTTGCTGCCCGCGTTGGCTGCAGCAAAAATTAAAGCGCAAAAAATCTCCTGCATCAGCAACCTCAAACAATTGGCGGCCGCCGGAATCATGTATGTGCAGGACCATGGCAGCATTTGCTACGGCGGAAAAAATGCCAGTGGACAATATACTGTATGGCTGGACGCGTTGGAAGAAAATGAGCCCAAGGCCGTCTATAAAGCGAGACTTTGTCCGGCGGCCGCGGAATATAATACCACCTTGAACCAGGGTTGCGCCGACGGTTGTTATCTCATCGGCGGCGGTTCGCCGGGCGATCCAACGCTGCCGACGAATGGGTGCAGCTATACGTTGAATGGCTGGCTTTATGACCCGAATTCAGGAGCCGGCGGCATCACGGCATCCACTTATGCGCCGTCTCCCAGCGCGCCGTTGGGCTTTTTTCAAAAAGACACGGCGGTCAAGCATCCTGACACCACGCCGTTTTTCGGTGATGGAACGAAGGACGACAGTTGGCCTCAAAACAGCACCACGACACTGGGCACGGGCCTGGATCAAGCTGATTTCACCTCAAGTGGTCCGGGCACGGGTGGTCCGGATGCGAATTTATACAATCCAGTCATTACGACCGGCAGTTTTACCATCCAACGTTACCTCATCGCCCGGCATGCTTCGTTTCGTCCAACCGCCGCGCCGCGAAATTTTAACATCGGTGGCGGGGGCCGTGGTGCCGGGGTCGTTCTCCTGCCCGGCGCGATTAATATGGGTTTCGTTGACGGACACGCGGAAACCGCAAGACTATACAACCTTTGGACATTCACCTGGAGCGCAAACAGTATTCCCCAGGGCCAGCCATAGTGATCGGTACGTCAGTGTTTAATATTCCATTCAGCGAATCCAATTCAATTATGTTTCACCCTGAACGCAAGGGCAGGCGGATCATTTCCGGGAGGGCTTTCAGGATTGCAGCGTGTGCAGTGACGTTCGGTTTATGCGCCGTGGTCGCTTTCGCCGATCCGCCGCGTGAACGGATTTTGATGGATGCCGGCTGGAGATTCCATCTGGGGGATCCAACGGATATTACCAACGCATCGGAAACCAACGTCACTTACTATCCGGAAATTTCCAATCTGGAAAAATTGCAGAGCAGTGATGTCAGCGGGCCGACGTCGGAGACCAATCTCATGACATTGCGTCCGCCGCTGGCCGGCCTGGGGCAGAATGTCTCGTTCGTCCAGACCAATTTCAATGACAGCGCGTGGCGTGTGCTGAACCTGCCCCATGATTGGGTGGTGGAACTGCCGTTTGATTCCGGCGGCGACAAAGGCCACGGATACAAAGCCGGAATTAATGGAACGATCAGTTCAAACACCATCGCGTGGTATCGGCGCACGTTCACTCTGCCGTCTTCTTACGCGAACCATACTCTCGGGGTGGAGTTCGACGGCGCGTATCGCAACTGCCTGGTGTGGTTGAATGGTCACATTGTCGGGCGGAACGTAAGCGGTTATACCAGCTTTTCGTTTGACGTTTCCCCCTATGCCAACCCCGGCGGAACGAACGTGCTGGTCGTGCGCGTGGATGCGAGCCGGTTTCAAGGCTGGTTTTACGAGGGTGCCGGGATTTACCGCCACGTCTGGCTGGTAAAGACCGCTCCCGTCCACGTCGCGCATTGGGGTACGTGGGTGACGAACGTCATGTCCGGTGCCAACGCCATCGTGACCATCCAAACCCAGGTCAACAACGACGGGACCGGTTCGAGCAACTGCAGTCTGACATCGGCAATTTACGATCCCTCAGGCAATCTTGCCACTGCTGCCGCCCAAAACGTCACCGTTCCCGGCAATGGATCGAACATCGTGACGCAGACATTGACCATTACCAATGTGCAATTGTGGTCGGTGGATTTTCCGAACCTTTATCAAGTGGTTTCAACCGTGACGCAGGGGACCACGACGAACGACATTTACCAAACGCCATTCGGCGTCCGCACCGTCACCTGGAATCCCAACAACGGTGTGTCTCTCAATGGCCAGCGCGTGGAGATCAAAGGCGTATGCAATCACCAGGATTTTGCAGGCGTCGGACTGGGGATGCCGGACCGGGTTCAGTATTACCGCATGGAAAGGATAAAATCGCTCGGCTTCAATGCGCTTCGCACCTCGCACAATTCGCCGACGCCGGAACTGCTGGCCGCGTGCGACCAATTGGGAATTTTAGTGCTGGATGAAAACCGGCGCATCGGGACCGACCCGGAAACCTTAAACGAATTGCAGGCCGGAATCATCCGTGACCGCAATCATCCCTGTGTCTTTGCCTGGTCGCTGGCCAACGAGGAAACGTTGCAGGGCAGCGCTGCCGGGGCGGCGATCATGACCACGATGCAAAATCTCGTGCATCAACTCGACCCGACGCGGCTCTGCACGGCGGCGATGAACGGAAGCTGGGGCAGCGGATTTTCCACGGTCATAGACGTTCAAGGCTTCAATTACAACGAAGGTGGCGAAGCCGGCTATCACAGCGGCCACGCAGCGCAGTCCACGATCGCAACGGAAGACGGCAGCCAGGTGGGCGATCGCGGCGTTTATGCGACCGCCAATTCGTACATGACCGCCTACGACATTCCGTCAGGCATCGGTTGGGCGCAGACCGATGAAGCGATGGTGCAGTTCTACGGCGCCAATTCCTTCGTTGCCGGGTTTTTCAATTGGACCGGTTTTGATTATCGTGGCGAACCAACACCAACCAGTTGGCCCAGTATCAGTTCTCATTTCGGCATTTTGGACATGTGCGGATTTCCGAAAGATGCCGCCTGGTATTTCCAGGCCAATTGGCTCTCCAAGCCGGTGCTGCATATTTTCCCGCATTGGAATTGGGCGGGGATGGAGGGCCAGCCGGTGAATGTCTGGTGTTACAGCAGTTGTGAGCGGGTGGAGCTTTTCCTGAACGGCGTCAGCCAGGGCGCGCAACCGGTGAATGTCCAAAGCCACGTCGCCTGGAGCGTGCCGTATGCCGCCGGAACCCTGCAAGCCATCGGCTACGTTCAAGGCCAGCCGGTCATTACCAATACCGTCGTGACCACCGGTTCTGCGTCGCGCCTCACGTTGCAACCGGACCGGGCCACAATTCTTGCCGATGGCCGGGACGTTTCGCTGGTGACGGTCTCCGTGGTGGATTCACAAGGGCGCGTTGTGCCCACGGCCACCAACACGGTCAATTTTACCATCAGCGGTGGAACCATTATCGGCGTCGGCAACGGCGATCCGAATGACCATGAGGCGGATGCCGTTACCAACAACGTTGGCGTGCGTTCCGCATTTGGCGGATTGGCACAAGTGCTGGTCCAATCCATCTCCAACCAGCCCGGCTCAATCGTTCTGACCGCAACGGCGACGGGATTGACTTCGGCCAATACGACCCTTGCCGCCGCGAGCGTTCTTCCGCCGCCCGTGGCGCCGCCGGGAGTTGTCGCTTCGCCGAACAACGGCCAGGTGACAGTGGGATGGGACCTCGTGCCGGGCGCCATTGCCTATAACCTCAAGCGCGCCACGGCCAGTGGTGGACCGTACAGCACGATCGTCAGCAACACCGCGGACCTCGGCTGGACGGACACCGGCGTTACCAACGGCGTGAAGTATTATTATGTTGTTTCCGCGCTCAATGCCGCCGGAGAAAGTTCCAATTCAGCGGAAGCCGGCGCGATGCCGCAAAGTCTGCTTTACTTTCTGGTTCAGCCGAATTCGTACACCAATTCCGGTGTCACCTATGTTGGAACGCCGATCACCTTTTCCGCCCTGGCGACCAACAGTTTGCCGGTGACGTACCAATGGTATGAGATCGCCGCGGGTGCCACCAACCTGCTGGCCGGGCAGACGAACGCCAATTACACGCATGGGGTGCAAAGCAATGATGTTGCCGGCGTCAGTTTCTACGTCGTTGCCGGCAACGGAATCAGCAGCATCGCCAGTTTGACGGCCAGTCTGGCTTTATCCAGCGTCATTTCCGGATCGCCCGGCCCGCCCGTCAGCATCCAGTTTGGCCTCACCAATTATTCGGGCTACAGCGGATTTTTTCTTTCGCCCGCCGATACCGCCGGAGTTTATGCCTTGTCCAACTGGAACGTCTGGCCGATTACGCCCGGCACCAATACCACGCAACCCGGCGTGACCCTGGCCGGCCTGAACGATTTTTCCGGCGCGGCCTCACCGCTTTCAGTGACGGTCATGAACGTGAGCGACGGCTGGCATCAAAGCCAATCCACCACCGTCAATTCCCCGGCAAACCAGCGCCTGATGAATACGTTTTGGAAGGTGAACCCAAACAAATCCAATCCGTCGGTGAACACCCTGTCCGTGACGCTTACCAATGTTCCCAATGGGGCTTACTCGGCATTTTTCTACTTCCTGCAAAACGTGTCGGGAGCGCGGGGAAGCATTTTCGGCGGCGGCGCCACCTATTATTTCAGCGAATTCACCGCGTTCGGCGCTTCCAGCAATTTCGTAACGACGGTGAGCACGGCTTCAGGTTCGGCTCCGCTCGTCAATTACGTAAGGCTTCCCTGTGTTTCCACCGGTGGCACCAACGCAATTCAATTGACGATCAATTACGTCAGCGGCGGTGACGGCATCAGCGTCTGCGGAATGCAACTGGTCCCGCTGCTGATTCCGCCGACGCCCATGGTCGTGTCGGCAACGAACAATCAGATCAAGCTGGCCTGGAATGCCGTGGCGAGCGCAACCGGCTACAACGTATCCCGGGCGACCATCAGCGGCGGCCCTTACGCCGCCATCGCCAATAATCTCAACACGACGAATTACACGGACACGGCCGTGACCAACGGCGTCACTTATTACTACGTGGTGTCGGCAGTGGATCCGGCCGGCTATGTTGCCTCTTCGGCCGAAGTGAGCGCTGCGCTGTTTTTGCCGATGCTGGTGACCGTTACGTCCGGTGCGGTGACCAACGGCCAGTTCAGCCTGCAATTTTTGTCGCAAGACGGATCGACCTACGTCGTCGAAGCCTCCAGCAATTTGTTGAATTGGGCTCCGGTCTTTACGAATACCGCGACCAACAGTTCGTTCTTCTATTGCGATACGAACGCGACGGTGCCGCAGCGTTTTTACCGCATCCGACAATGATCCATAAGCATCCATTGATCTCGATGATTTTGGCCGGGATAATGTCCCTTCCGGCCCTGGTGACCGCGGGCGCCGGAAGGGTTTCCGCTGCTGATTCGCCCCGCGAAAAAGTATTGATGGATTTCGAATGGAAGTTTCACCTGGGCGATGCGCCCGACGCGGGGAAACAATTTAATTATCCCGAAGTCAAGGACCTGGCCAAAACGCGGGCCAATGAGGTGGGTTTGGAGGGAACGCTGGCGGCGGACCTGCCGGATCCGCCGATGGATGAATTGGGAAAGGACGTTTCATTTGTTCAACCCGGTTTTGACGACCGCAATTGGCGGGAACTGGATTTGCCGCACGATTGGGCGGTGGAATTGCCTTTCGCCACCAATGGCGTTGCCGATCTTCGCGGGACCACCGGTCGCAGCGACAATGATGTTGGCGAAATCAGTGGTACCGATGCCAAAAACCTGGTCAGCCACGGATTCAAGCCGGTCGGTCCACTGTTCCCCCAGGACAGCATCGGCTGGTATCGCAAGGAATTTCAATTGCCGGCGGGCGACCGGGGAAAAGTTCTCTGGCTGGAATTCGACGGTGTCTATCGCAATTCGGTGGTCTGGATCAACGGCCATTGCCTCGGACGGCATTTAAGCGGTTACAGCAGCTTTCGTTACGACATCAGTAAATTCGCGAACTGTGGCGGAAAAAATGTGTTGGCGGTGCGCGTGGATGCGTCTCGATATGAAGGCTGGTTTTATGAAGGCGCGGGCATCTACCGTCATCTGTGGCTGGAAAAAACTTCGCCTCTGGCCATTGCGCCGGATGGGATTTTTGTATGGACCAGTTTTTCGAACAATGTTCCCGTCGGGCCGGCGGAAGTTCATGTGCAGACGGCGTTCGCTGATGTCAACGGAACGCCGGATGAGGTGACCTTGACGCAGGAAATCCTGGGCCCCGGCGGCCAACCGGTGGCAAAACTTTTGCAGAAAACGGGCGTCGGCCATGAAACGGAGAGTATTTTGACCGTCCCTTCACCCGAGGTCTGGTCGCCGGAAAATCCCAACCTTTACCAGCTCATCACGACCGTTGAAAACGACGGTAAAATTGTTGATCGCAAGGAAACGGGATTTGGTATTCGCACGATTGCTTTTGATCCGGTGAAAGGTTTTTTGCTCAATGGGCAGGGCTATCGGATCAAAGGCACCTGCAATCACCAGGATTTTGCCGGGGTGGGAACCGCGGTGCCGGACGCGCTGGAGTATTATCGCGTGAAGAAATTGAAGGAAATGGGCGGTAACGCCTGGCGCACGGCTCACAATCCTCCGAATCCTGAATTGCTGGATGCGTGTGACCGGCTCGGAATGTTGGTGATGGACGAAACCCGCCGCATGGACACCAACGCCGACGCGCTCAATGACCTGAAAGGAATGATTTTGCGGGACCGGAATCACCCGAGTGTTTTCATCTGGTCGCTCGGTAATGAAGAACCACTGGCAGGAACAAATTCCGGCGCCCGGATCGCCGCGCAGATGCAGGACATGGTCCATCAGTTCGACCCCACCCGGCCATGCACGGTGGCGATGTACGGCGGGGTAAACGATGCCGTGGGGATCTCCACCGTGATTGACGTCCAGGGTTTCAACTATCATACGGCGAAAATTGCCGGCTATCACGCGAGACATCCGGGTCAGTCCATCATCGGCACCGAAACTGCGAGCACCGTTACCACGCGGGGCATTTATGCCGATGATAAGACGCTGGGTTACATGAGCGCTTACGGCGACGGGCACCCGGGCTGGGGCGCGACTCCGTGGGAATGGTGGCCGTTTTATGCGACGCATTTGTTTGTCGGCGGCGGTTTTGTCTGGACGGGATTTGACTATCGCGGCGAACCGACGCCGTGCAAATGGCCGTGTATCAGTTCGCATTTTGGCTTGATGGACGTCTGCGGTTTCCCGAAAGACATTTACTACTATTACCAGTCTTGGTGGCAGGACAAACCGGTGTTGCATATTGCACCGCATTGGAACTGGTTGGGCCGGGAAGGCCGGACGAATTTGGTGCGCGTCTTCAGCAACTGCCAGGAAGTTGAATTATTTCTTAACAACAAAAGCCTCGGTAAACAGGCGATGCCGCCCAATGGTTATTTGGATTGGAGTGCCACCTATGTGCCGGGTGTATTGAGCGCCAGAGGCTTCGATGGCCACGGCAAATTAATCGCGGAGACGAAAATTGAAACCACCGGTGTGCCGGCGGCGATTCAACTGGTGCCCGACCGCAAAACCATCAATGCCGACGGCCAGGACTGCAGCGTCATTAACGTCTCGGTCGTGGATGCCCGGGGCAGGGTGGTGCCGACCGCGGACAATTTGATCCATTTTGAGTTGAGCGGCGCCGGCAAAATCATCGGCGTGGGCAATGGTGATCCCAGCAGTCATGAACCGGACGAAGCCAAACAACGGAAAGCGTTCAATGGTTTGGCCCAGGTCATCATTCAATCCGTGCCGCAAGCCGGCGCCATTCAATTGACTGCTTCTTCATCCGGATTGCAGCCGGCGGTTTCAATGATCCAGGCGCAGGCCAGCATCTTGTTGTCGAGTTCGCTCCTAAGAGAGAGAAATCCATGACTGCGAGTATGGTTCATCTCCATCGGCACCCAAGAGGATTCACCCTAATCGAGTTGCTGGTGGTTATTGCCATCATCGCCATTCTGGCTGCTTTGCTGTTGCCGGCCCTGGCGGCGGCCAAACGAAGGGCGCAACAAATCCAGTGCATCAGCAACCAGAAACAATTGGCCCTGGCGGCCAACATGTATGCGAACGATTATGGAAGGTATATACAGCCGTCCGCCGCCAACACGCCCCTGGGGAAAGGAGGCGAATGGATGGGGGCCCTGATCGATTATTTTTCGCGAACAACCAATTTTCTTCTCTGCCCCACGGCACCCGACCCTTTGCCGCCCACGCCCGCGCCCACCACCGTCGGCGCGGTAAGCATGGGCTCGGCGCCGAGTGGCGCCAATGTCTACACCGGCACAGCCGATCATTGCTATGAACGGGCGTTGGATAGTACCAGCACCTGGAAATGGGACGGTGTCCTTTGCAGTTACGCCTATAACGGCTGGATGTACACGGACAACAACGGCGCGGGCCAGGGCGATGGTCCCGCCATCGAATCAACCGCCGGCGTAACGGATCCCGCCTGGTATTACGGCAATGAAAGTTCCGTGGAACAACCGGTTGTCACGCCCTATTGCGTGGACGGATACTGGTGTGACGCCTGGCCCGCGGAGAAAGATAATCCGCCGTTGAATCTGTATGCGGGAAATTTCGCGACCCTTGGCAATAGTCACGTTTCTGAAATCGGACGTTTTGCCATGCAACGGCATGGCGGTGTCAATCCAACTGCCGCGTCACGAAATTACAGCACTTCATGGGTTCTGTATCCACCCAAGGGGACGATGATGATTGCCCTGGCCGACGGGCATGTCGAAATGACCACCCTGGTCAATCTATATTCCTACCGCTGGCACAGAGCCTGGAATCCCGCCCTCGTTATTCTCGGGTCGCAATTTCCCAGATGACGTCTTCTCCAGCCGCGCAACGGTTTTGGGCAAGGCGGATTCGCGGCTTTGTCGCTGCCGGTGACGAGCTCATTCAGGGGAGGCGCCCTTTGAAGTTTCCGGCCTGAAACGGCCCGGGCGATTGAATCAAAACTTTCGGCGACCTGACCTCGGCATTCCGGTTTGACGATGAAACGGCTGCGCAACCGCGGTTTCCCGATACCAGCGGCGCCCTGGAAACCGCCTGCTACGAAGCTTCAAATCTGCCGACCCCGAAAAGGGAGAGCGCAAGCGCCTTCCCTCCAACCCGGGCTGATTTTCAAAATTGGCAGGGACGGCGCGCTGCGCTGTCCGGACGCCGCACCGCGGCGTCCCCGCCAACCATCGAGCCGCCGGTTCGACACTACAACCGAAGCAGTTTCAACCGATGGCGCTGCGGAGGACGTCGAACATTTTTTTGCCCGCGTCGGGGTCCACCGGCTTTCCGTCCGAGGCGTCTTCAACCAGTTCGGGCGGCAGTTCCTTGAGGAAGCGGGACGGATGACAGGGCAGGAGCTGGCCGTATTTCATCCGGCCGGCGCAATGGCTGATCGTCAATGATTGCATGGCGCGGGTTACCGCCACGTAAAACAGGCGCCGTTCCTCGTCGAGCGCGCCTTCCGCGGCCGATCGCGCATGCGGCAGCAGGCCGTCCTCCAGCCCGACGATGTACACGCGCGGAAACTCCAGTCCCTTGCAACTGTGCATGGTGATGAGCGTCACGGCGTCGCCGGCTTCTTTTTCCTCCTCGCGTTCGCTGTCCAGGGTGATGTCTTCCAGGAAGGAATGCAGCCGGTCGGCCGGCGGATCGGCGGGCCCGCCAAAATGATCCAGCGTGGCCGTCAGCTCGCGCAGGTTGCGGATGCGGGCTTCGGCGTTTTCCGGATTTTTTTCCAGGCGCTGGAGCTCGGCGAAATAGCCGGTGACATCGAGAAAATGGTCCGCCCAGGCCTGCAACGGCCGCGGTGACGCGGCGGCCTGGTGCAATTGCGCCCGGGTCTGTTCGACGAAAGCAACGAATGCTTCAATGCTCCGGCGCGTTTTGAGCTGGAACGTCGCCTGGACCGCCGGATTTTTCATCGCGGCGTAGACCGAGCCCTTGCGTTCGTGGCTGGCGGCCAGGAGCCGTTCCATCGTCACGTCGCTGAGCCCCCGCGCCGGCACATTCGCAATCCGCAACAGGCTCACGTCATCGTGCGGATTGATGAACATCTTCAGGTAGGCGAGGAAATCGCGGATTTCCGCCCGGTCAAAAAAACTCTGGCCGCCGATCAGGTGATAGCGGACGCCGGCGGAGCGGAACGCGGTTTCAAGCGGACGCGACTGTTGGTTGGTCCGGAACAGGACGGCGTGCTGCGACCAGGGAATCCGGTGGGCGCGCCGGGCGAATTCAATCTGTTCGACCACGTTGCGCGCTTCCTCCTCGTCGTTGGTGTAGGCGCGCAGGATGATTTTGTCGCCCTGGCCTTTGCCCGACCAGAGCTGTTTGGGGCGGCGGCGGGAGTTGTTTTTGATAATGGCGTTGGCGGCGTTGAGGATGGTGTTGGTCGACCGGTAATTCTGTTCCAGCTTGACAATTTTGACCTCGGGAAAACTTTTCTCCAGGTCGAGCAGGTTGCTGATTTCCGCGCCGCGCCAGCCGTAAATGCTCTGGTCATCATCGCCGACCACGCAGAAATTCCGATGTTTGGCGGTCAGCGCGTGGATGAGCTGGAACTGGGTGGCGTTGGTGTCCTGGTATTCGTCCGCCATGACGTAACAATATCTGGCGCGGCAGGCTTCGAGCACGTCGGGATGTTCGGTAAATAACCGGAGCGTGAGCAGGATGAGATCGTCGAAATCCACGGCATTGCAGGCGTGCAGCGCGGTTTCGTACCGCGACCGGATGTGCCCGGCCAGCGCGCGGACGCTTTCGTCGGCAAAGACCGCGGCCCGTTCGCCGCCGTTCTTGAATTTGCTCAACAGGGCGAGGACGGCCGCCGGGTCGGTCTTTTCGCCTTTGGCGGAAATCTGGGCCAGGATTTTCCGGACGGCGCCGAGCTGTTCGGATTCGTTGTAGATGACGAAATTCTTCTTGTACCCGAGCCGGTCGATGTACTGGCGGAGGATCCGGACGCAAAGGGAATGGAACGTGCAAATGGTGGGTCGAGCGTCGAGAGTCGAGGGGCGAGCGCCATGGCCCTCGGCTCTCGACCTTCGACTCTCGACCGGCTTCGGCAGAAGCCGCGTGACGCGTTCCTGCATTTCGCGGGCGGCCTTGTTGGTGAAAGTGACGGCGAGGATGTTCTGCGGCGGCACGCCTTTGGCGATGAGATGGGCGATGCGGCAGGTGATGACGCGGGTCTTGCCGGTGCCGGCGCCGGCGAGGATGAGCACCGGGCCGTTCAAGGTTTCGACGGCCTGGCGCTGCTGGGGATTGAGCGAATTCAGGTTCAACACGCGCGCGGAGTGTAATTTCCGTTCCGCGCAATGCAATGTTGTTGATGTTAATTTTTTCGGACGGGAAATCCGGCCATCAATTCGGGCGCAACCCTCCTCCCGCCGGTTCCCAAAACCGTCGCTATCCGGTGACATTTCTTCGATTTTCCCTTAGATTAAACCCGTCATGATTCGTTTGTCGCCCGGGATTTTCGCCATGTGGCTGGCTGCGGAGCTTTCTGCCCTGGCCGCGCCGACGAATGACGTTCCCATCGGGCAACGGCCGTGGTTCGAAGCCCGGACGGCGCATTTCAACATTTACAGCTGCGGTGCGCCACAGGATGTCTACAAGCTGGCGGCGCGCCTGGAACAGTTTTGCCAGGCGTACACCCTGATGGCCGGCAGGCAGGCATTGGAGTCGCCGCCGATCGTGGTGATGGCGTTTCCCGATCACGAAACGCTCGTCCCGTTCCTGCCGCTGTACCAGGGGCAGCCGGCCAATCTGGCGGCCTTTTTCCAGCGTGGCGTGGATGAAAATCTGATCGTGCTCGGTTTGCCGGGGACCAATTCGGCGAACACCGGCATGGAGGTGATTTTTCACGAATACACACACCTCCTGTTCCGCGAAAAGGACCGTGTCTGGCCGCTCTGGCTCAAGGAAGGGATGGCGGAGGTGTATTCCACATTCGAAACCTCCGGCTCGCGGGTCCGGCTGGCCCGGCCGATCGATTACCACCTCCACGTACTGGCGCAACGGCCACTCATGCCGCTGGCGGAACTGTTCGCCGTCGGACACGGTTCGCCCCAGTACAACGAACGCGACCGGCAGGGAATCTTTTACGCCGAATCCTGGCTGCTCACGGATTTCCTGATGGCGGGCGACCAGCCGGTGTACAAAGCGCGGTTCAAGCGGTTCCATGAGCTGTTGAATCAGGGCGAACTGCCGGAGCGGGCCTTCACCAACGCGATGCAGGTTTCCCTGCCGGCGATGGAGGCGGAACTCCGGCGTTACCTGAAACAGGGACAATTCACCCCGATCGAACTGACATTGCGCGGGGACGTCTCAGCGCCGGTCACCCTGACGACGCGTCCGCTCACGCCCGTGGAGGTGGACTATCGGCTGGGGGACGAACTGTTCCGAATCCACCGGCCGGACGATGCCGAGTCGTACTTCCACCAGGCGCAAAAGATTGCCCCGGCCAGTCCGCTGCCGTACGAGGGGCTCGGGGTGATTGCCGCCGAACGCCGGCAGCATGAGGAGGCCTGGCGCAACCTGCGCGAAGCCTTGCAGCACGGTTCCACGAGTTTTCTGGCATACTATTTTGCCGCCCGGGAACAGTACCGGCTCACGGCGGACGCCGAGGACCGGTATGCGCCGCTCAAAGGACCGGCTGCGGCGGAGATTCGCGGTGAACTTCAGAAATCGCTCACGCTGATGCCGGATTTCGGGCCCGCGCACGAGCTGCTGGGGTTTTTCGAGATGGTCCAGGGCGACAATCTCGCGTTGGCCGAGGAACACCTGAACCGCGCCATCCAGCTCGAACCCGAAAATTCATCCTACCTGTTTTCGCTGGCCCAGGTGCAATGGCGGAATCACAACCTGGACGCCGCGCGCCGCACGCTGGCGCCCCTGCTGCGGCCCAATGTGGACGCCGTTCTCCGGGCGCATGCCGAGGAGATGGTGAGGGGAATTGACCGCAATCAGCCGGTCGATTGAGTTTAATTTGACTGCTGTAGTGTCGGCGCCGTGCGCCGATTTCGAGCCACAGGCTCGACGCTACACCAAATTGAGACAATGTTCGCGCCGACACCTGCTTGCAGAAGCCTTGCCGGGGCTTATGTTTCATCATGAAAACAAAGATAGCAACTGCCGCCAAAGCCCAGGCACAACCCCAGCCTTTCACTCCCGGAACAACCCGCGCCATGGTGCGGGAACACGCCTACCGGCTGTACCGGGACAAACTGCCGGAGCATCCGTTGACGCTGGCCGATTGGGTCCTGGCGGAAAAAGACCTGGTGGCGACGATGGAAGCCGAAGGGGTTGAGGGCTGACGGCGGATGTGGGACAGACATTCCGGTCTGCCGGTTGGCGGAACCTCCGGTCCCGCCGGGCGATTGGAATGTCGTCCGCAACAGCAGGCTCAACGCCCACCCTGCGATCAACCTTTCGGCCGGATTTTTTTCCAGAGCCAGCCGAACGGATCGTAGTAGTCGTCCACCACGCGCTCCTTGAGCGGGATGATGGCGTTGTCGGTGATGGTGATGTGTTCCGGGCAGACGTTGGTGCAGCACTTGGTGATGTTGCAGAACCCGATGCCCTGCGCCTGCTTCAGCTCCGGCAGCCGGTTTTCGGTATCCAGCGGGTGCATTTCCAGCGCGGCCGTATAGACCAGGAAACGGGGGCCGATAAATTCGTCGTGTTTGTGGTGGTCGCGCAGGACGTGGCAGACGTCCTGGCAAAGGAAACATTCGATGCATTTGCGAAATTCCTGAACGCGGTCGACGTCCTCCTGCTGCATCCGCCAGGTGCCGTCCGGAGCGTCGGGCTGGCGCGGGTTGAACTTCTTGATCTTCTGCTTGACGCGGAAATTCCACGAAACATCCGTCGCCAGGTCCCGGATGGACGGGAAGGCGCGCATGGGTTCGATGGTCACCGGCTTGTCGATCGGGATCATGTCGAGCCGCGTCATGCACATCAGGCGCGGCAGGCCGTTGATTTCGGCCGAACAGGAGCCGCATTTGCCGGCTTTGCAATTCCAGCGGCAGGCCAGGTCGTTGGCCTGTTCCGCCTGGATCTTGTGGACCACATCCAGCACGACCATGCCTTCGCTGACCTCGGTTTCGTAGTCAACGAACTTGCCGCCGCCGTTGGCGTCCGTGCGCCAGATTCTGAAAACTACGGTTTTCATGGTTAAATCGTTAAAGGATTGAACAGTTGAATCGGAAGCCGTTTAATTGATTTAACGATTCAATGATTCGGCGCATTATTTCATCTCCTCAATCACTTGTTGCAGTTCCGCCGGCAGGGGCGGGATCGGCTCGCGCCGCAACTGCATTGAGCCGTCGGCCGCTTTGGCCAGGACGGTGTTGTATTTCTGCGCCTGCGGATCCTTGTTCGGAAAATCCTCGCGGAAATGGCCGCCGCGGCTTTCCTTGCGATCGAGCGCCGAGAGCGTGATGGCTTCGGACACGGTGAGCAGATGCTTGAGGTCCAGCGCGGTGTGCCAGCCGGGATTGTATTCGCGGTTGTTGATCACCGCCACTTGGGCGGCGCGGGTCCAGAGCTGTTTGAGGCCGTCCTGCGCCTTCCGCATTTCCTCCTCACGGCGGACGATGCCGACCAGCTCCTGCATCATGTTCTGCAAATCGCTTTGCACCTGGTACGGGCCCTCGGGCGAACCTTCCCGCTCAAACGGCTCCAGCGCATAGCGCGCGGCCGCTTCGACTTCGGCCTCGTTGATTTTACCGGCCGGGTTGTCCTTCGCGTATTTCGCCGCGTATTCGCCGGCGCGTTTGCCGAAGACGATCAAATCGGACAACGAATTTCCGCCCAGGCGGTTCGCGCCGTGCAGCCCGGCGGCGCATTCGCCGGCCGCAAACAGGCCCGGCACATTCGTCGCCTGCGTGTCGCCATCCACCCGGATGCCGCCCATCGCATAATGCGTCGTCGGCCCCACTTCCATCGGCTCTTTGGTGATATCCAGATTCGCCAGTTGCATGAACTGGTGGTACATCGACGGCAATTTCTTTTTGATGTGCTCCGGCGCGTTGGGGATTTTTTCCTTGATCCAGGCGATGTCGAGGAACACGCCGCCGTGCGGGCTGCCGCGGCCGGCTTTGACTTCGCGATTGATGCAGCGGGCGACGTGGTCGCGCGTCAACAATTCCGGCGGGCGCTTGGCGTTTTTATCATTCTGCGTGTAGCGCCAGCCTTCCTCCGGATCGGTCGAGGTCTGCGACTTGTAATTGTCCGGAATGTCGTCGTACATGAACCGCTTGCCCTCTTTGTTGCGCAGGACGCCGCCTTCGCCGCGGACGCTTTCGGTCACCAGAATGCCGCGGACGCTGGGCGGCCAGACCATGCCGGTGGGATGAAACTGGATAAATTCCATGTCCATCAGCTCCGCCCCGGCATGGTATGCCAGCGAAACCCCGTCGCCGGTCCCTTCCCAGGAATTGCTGGTGATTTTATAGGCGCGCCCGAGGCCGCCGGTGGCCAGCACCACCGCCTTGGCGTGAAAAATCTTGAACCGGCCGCGCTCGCGATCGTAAGCGAACGCGCCCACGACCCGGGCACCGTCCTTGAGCAGGTTCACGATGGTGTATTCCATGTGAACGGTGATGCCCTGATGGATGCCGTGGTCCTGCAAGGTGCGGATGAGTTCCAGGCCCGTCCGGTCGCCGACGTGGGCGAGGCGGGGATAGCGGTGGCCGCCGAAGTTGCGCTGGAGGATCTTGCCGTCTTTGGTGCGGTCGAAAACCGCGCCCCAGGCTTCGAGTTCATACACGCGGGCCGAGGCTTCCTTGGCGTGGAGCTCGGCCATGCGCCAGTTGTTGACGTATTGGCCGCCGCGCATGGTGTCGGCGAAATGAACCTTCCAGTTGTCGCGATCGTCCACGTTGCCCATGGCGGCCGCCATGCCGCCTTCGGCCATGACGGTGTGCGCCTTGCCGAGCAGCGATTTGCAGACCAGTCCGACTTTCACGCCGGCGGCCGAAGCCTCGATGGCCGCGCGAAGGCCCGCACCGCCGGCGCCGATCACCAGCACGTCGTATTCAAAAGTTTCGTAGTTGGTAGCCACAGGAAAATTCCGGTTCGGATTCAGAACAGTCGAATATCATGCCAGTTGCCCATCGCGCACAGGCGGACGTACAGGTCGGTAAATCCGACCCAGAACAGGCTGATCCAGGCCCACATCATATGGCGGCGGTTGAGGCAACTGACGCAGTTGTAGGCCTTCGTGCACGTCGGCGCTTTGGATTTGGAATCCAGAAATCCGCCCACCAGGTGGCGCAGGGAATGGCAGCCGAAGGTGTAGCAGGACAGGAAAATCACGTTCAGGACCAGGACCAGCGTGCCGATGCCCACGCCGAAATGCCGCTGGCCGTCCGCGCCGGCGAACCACAGGGCCCGCCACGCGTCGTGCGAAAGGAAAAGGATGAAGACCACCGCCAGATAGGCAAAATAGCGGTGAATGTTCTGCATGATGAGCGGGAACGACCGTTCGCCGAGATACACCTGGCGCGGTTCGCCCACGGCGCATCCGGGCGGGTCCGCCCAGAATCCCTTGTAATAGGCGCCGCGATAATAGTAGCAGGTGAACCGGAATCCGCCCGGACCCCACAGCACGAAAAAGGCGGAGGAGAACACCAGCCAGTTGGGCCACCAGGCCGGTTTGGCAAACCAGGCGTGCGGGGAAACGCCGTAGATTTCCGGCGAATAAAACGGCGACAGGTAATCCGCGCCGTTCGCGTCCAGCCAATAAAATTTCCCCTGAAACGCGGCCCAGGTGGAATAAACGATGAACGCGCTGAAACCCAGGAAGACGAGGACTGACTGCAACCACCAGGCGTCGGAACGCGTCGTCTGGCCGAACTTGCGTTGCGGCGGAAGTGTGTCTGCGTAAGCCATACCAAACCAAACTACAGAATTTGTCACAAAAACGTCAATAGACGTTAAGTAAATATAAGCGACGCTACGTTTTTAAGTCACCGAAGGTTATCTCGATGGCGAGGGGGTTCGGACCGGGGCTGCCATTCGTTCAGTTCGCGTTCGGCGGTGCCGGCGGGGGACAGGCCGAGGATTTCCAGGGCTTCGCCGACGAGATAGAGTGAACCGGTGATGACAACCAGCGGATCGGCGGCGATCTTTTTCAGCGCATCGTCGAGGCCGGCGCAGGCGGAAACTTCCGCCGCCGGGTTTACCGTCCGGCAGGCCGCTGCCAGTTCCGGGGCGCCGGTGGTGCGTTCACTGGCCACCGGTACGGTGACAATTTTTTCCGCGAGCGGCGCGAGCCTTTGGCAGATGGATTGCCAGTCCTTGTCCTGAAGCACACCGAGGACCAGGGTGTGCCTCATGCCGCCGAAATGCGTTTCCAGGGCCGAGCGCAACGCCTTCGCGCCGGCGATATTGTGCGCGCCGTCGAGCAGGAATTTTCGGCCGTCCGGCGACTGAATCAATTGCAACCGCCCGGGCCACTGCACGCTTTCCAGACCGGCGCGGATCGATTCGTCCGAGACCGGGATTTGTTTCCGGAGGCCGGCGACGGTGGCCCGGGCGAGAGCGGCATTGGTCTGTTGATGTTCGCCGGCCAGCGGCAGGCAGCAGCGCGCTGCGCTGTCCGGACGCCGCAGCGCGGCGTCCCTGCCGCTTACCACCGTCAACGGCGCCTGGTTTGCTTTCGCGATGCGTTCGATCACGGCCAGCGCTTCCGGATCATCGGTGGCGGTGATGACCGGGACGCCGGGTTTGATGATCCCGGCCTTTTCGGCGGCGATTTTCACCGTTGTATCCCCGAGCCACTGCTGGTGGTCCAGGGCGATGTTGGTAATGACGCTGGCGAGGGGCATGACGATGTTCGTCGCGTCGAGCCGTCCGCCCAGTCCGGTTTCCCAGATCACCAGGTCGCAGTTCTGTCCGGCGAACCAGGCGAGCGCCATGACGGTGACGGCTTCAAAAAACGTGGGATGATGGTCGTCGGGAAATTCCCGGAGCCAGGGCTGCAATTCTCGGACCAGCCGGACGACTTCGCTTTCCGGAATCAACTGGCGGTTGGCCTGGATCCGTTCGCGGAAGGAGACCAGATGGGGCGAGGTAAAGAGCCCGACGCGGAGGCCGGCGGTGCGGTAGATGCTTTCGAGCATGGCGCAGGTGGAGCCCTTGCCATTGGTACCGGCCACGTGGATGAAGCGGAGTCTCTCGTGTGGATTCCCCGCGAGCGCCGCCAGTTTGAGCGTGTTATCCAGGCCGAACTTGGCGCCGAAGAGCCGGAGGTCGTAGAGAAACCGGATAGCTTCGGCGTAGGTCATCGTTGAACGGGGGATCGACCGGCCATTTCGGCGCGGCCGGCTATTTTGGCGGCAGCGGTTTCTTGTGGCTGTGCGCGTGGGCGGCGGCGATGAAACCCCGGAACAACGGATGCGGCTGGTGCGGTTTGCTCAAAAATTCCGGATGGAACTGGCTGGCCAGGAAGAACGGATGTTCCTTGAGCTCGATGATTTCGACCAGCTTGCCGTCGGGCGAGAGGCCGCTGAACACGAAGCCGGCCTTTTCGAATTTTTCGCGGTAGGCATTGTTGAATTCGTAGCGATGGCGGTGGCGTTCATTGATGACGAACGAGCCGTACAGTTCGGCGGCTTTGGTGCCGAGCGCGAGCTGGCAGGGCTGGGCGCCCAGGCGCATGGTACCGCCTTTCTTCGTCACCCGCCGCTGTTCGTCGAGCATGGCGATGACCGGGTGGGCGGTGCCGGGTTCGAACTCGGTGGAATGCGCTTTGTCCAGCTTGAGCACGTTGCGCGCGAATTCAATGGTGGCGATCTGCATGCCGAGGCAGAGGCCGAGGTAGGGGATCCCGTTTTCGCGTGCGTACTGTGCCGCCCGGATTTTGCCTTCGATGCCCCGTTCGCCGAATCCGCCGGGCACCAGGATGCCGCCCAGGCCGCGCAGCGTTTTTTCCGGCCCTTCCTTTTCCATTTCCTCGGCGTCCACCTGCACGATCTCCACGCCGCAATCGTTGCCGATGCCGCCGTGAATGATTGCCTCGTAAACGGATTTGTAGGCGTCCTGCAGGCCGATGTATTTGCCGACCACGCCGACGCGCACGCGATGTTGCGGCGCGATCAGCTTGCGGATGATTTCCTGCCAGTGCGCCATGTTGGCGGTGGAGGTGTGAAGATCGAGCAACCGGCAGACCAGGTCATCTAGCCGCTCGCGCTGCAGCATCAGCGGCACTTCATAAATCGAATGGTCCACGTCCTTTTCCTCGATGACCGCCTCGACCGGCACGTTGCAGAACAGTGAAATCTTCTGGCGCAGTTCCTTGTCGAGCGGTTTTTCGCAGCGGCAGATCAGGGCGTGGGGCGTGATGCCGATTTCGCGCAGTTTGGCCACGGACTGCTGCGTCGGTTTGGTTTTCAATTCGCCGGCGGCCTTGATGAACGGTACGTAGGTGACGTGGAGGAAGATCGCGTTGTTGTAACCGACCTCCAGGGCGAATTCGCGGATGGCCTCGAGGAACGGCAATCCCTCGATGTCGCCGGTGGTGCCGCCGATTTCGGTGATGACCACGTCGGCTTTGGATTTTTCGGCCAGCAGGTGGATGCGGTTTTTGATTTCGTCGGTGACGTGCGGGATCACCTGGACGGTTTTGCCTAGGTATTTTCCTTCGCGCTCGTTGTTGAGCACGTTCTGGTAGACCTGGCCGCTGGTGAGGTTGTTGAGCCGGGTGAGCTTGACGCTGGTGAACCGTTCGTAATGGCCGAGGTCGAGGTCGGTTTCCGCGCCGTCGTCGAGCACATAGACCTCGCCGTGCTGGTAGGGGTTCATCGTGCCGGGATCGACATTGAGGTAGGGGTCGAACTTCTGCAGCACGACCTTGAGGCCGCGGTTCTCGAGCAGGGTGCCGAGGGCCGCCGCCGTCAGGCCTTTGCCCAACGAACTGACCACGCCGCCGGTGACGAATATGAATTTCATTTTAAATCTTTTCCAGCCACAGATGAAACACAGATGAAAAAAGGCATCGTTCTAATTCTTATTGTAGCCGAGCGGCACACGATAAATCTGTGTTTCATCTGTGGCTTAAAATCTTTTCCACTTTCACCACATCCCCCGGCACATCCACGCCCACGCTGTCGTAGTCCACTTTGACCACGGCAATGGCGATGCTGTTGTCCAGGGCGCGCAACTGTTCCAGCTTCTCGGCGTTTTCGAGCGGCGATACCGGGAATTTGACCAGCCGCAGCAGGGTCTCGCGCCGGTAACCGTAGATGCCGAGGTGCTTCAAAAAAGCAAACGCCGCCAGGTGTTCGTTCCCCGAACGACCGGCGGCCTCGCGCAGATACGGAATCGTGCGCCGGGAAAAATATAACGCGCGCCCGGCGGCGTTGACAACAACTTTTACGACGTTGGGATTGTCGAGTTCGTCGGCGGTTTTGATGACGGTGGCGGCAGTGGACATTTCCTCCCGCGCCAGCGCCCCGGCCACGGCGTCGATGACCTTCGGGTCCATCAACGGTTCGTCACCCTGGATGTTGACCACGGCGTCGCACCGGCAGCGTTCGGCGACTTCGGCGATCCGGTCCGAACCGCTGGGATGATCCGGGCGGGTCATTTCCACGCGGCAGAAATTCTGGGCCACCTCCCAGATCCGGGTATCGTCGGTGGCCACGATGACTTCGCTGAGCGATTTTGCCTTCTGGCAGCGTTCGACCACGTGCTGGATGAGGGGTTTGCCCGCGATGAGTGCCAGGGGTTTGCCGGGAAACCGGGTGGAGGCGTAACGGGCCGGAACGATGCCGATCGTGTTCACGGGGGTTCATTAAGCCACAGTTCGCCGCTTTGAAGCAAGCCGTGAAGGCGGGAGAGTGTCTTAATTCGGACGGGCGAGCTCTGCGAGTCCCCAATTTTTAGGCGTCGTGGGACTCCGCCCTCCGAAATGAAAATAACAAAACCCAAGGTTGCAACACCTTGGGCCGAAAACGGAAAATCAGATGGGCGTTTAACGCATTTCCGAATGAAAGGTCATCGCCGCAAAAACGAGCGCAATAATAAAGGGAATGGCGAATAACAAGGCATTCATGATTAAGCCCAATCTATATCAATTTCAGCCAATTGCAACAATCGTGTTACAAACAGGTTACCCTAGTATTGCTGCCGGACAACCGATTCAGCATGCGTTGTGCCAAGGACTTATGACGCAAGGACGGTCCGGAATGGTAGAAATGGGAAGGTTTTTGCCTAGTTTTGGGTATTTGTGCCGGCCTCCGACAACCAGGATAATACAGGTGGAACCAGATCGGAGAAAAAATAGGGGATCGCTTCGTGAGTGGCGCCGGGAACCAGGATCAGCCTGGAGCCGGGGGCGGCGAGCGTCTTCAGTCGTTTGACTTCCGCGGCCGGTGTGATTTTGTCGTCCGTGCCGGCGATTAGCAATGCGGTTACCGGATGGCGCGCCATCACGGTCGTGATATCCAGTTCATCCGCGGGCGTATTCAGGACCGAAGGCAATTGTTTCAGGCCGGCCTGGATGAAGCAGCGCGGCATCCAGCCGGCGTATTCGCTGCGGAGATTCAGGACGGCGTTGGACAGTCCGGCATAAGGGGTAATGGCCACCACGGATTGAACGCGCGGTTCCTTTGTCCTCCAGCGCAACGCCAGCGCGGCGCCGTAGGATTCGCCGAATGCCGTCACTGGTTCCGTCAGTTTGCCGTCGTGTTCCAATTCATCCAGCAGCCGGCTGAGGTCGTAGATTTCCTCCAGTCCGAAATAAATCCGTTTGCCGGTGGACTTACCGTGTCCACGCAGGTCCACCAGGACGCAACGCCAGCCTTCCTGGGCCAGCCGCAACGCCCAGGGCGCCATCGAAAACTGGGCCAATGCGTAACCATGCAGCAGGATCACTGTTCCCCGCGGCGTCGCTGTCCAGGCATTCGTGCGGGCCGGCAGGTTGGCGGTGAAGGTGAACTCAAACTGTTTCCGGCCGTGCTCCAGCCAGTTGGTGGCGGTCATTTCCAGGTGATAATCGGCCGGCTCGATGACGCGGTAGCACAACCGGGCTGGTGGCGGTCCCACTTCCAGGTACTGTTTTGGAAAATTGGTGAGGAATCTCGGGCTGAAGGCCAGCTCCACCGGCGCTTTGGGGGCGAACCAGGACGGATAGGAATTCGGTGCCTGGGCCATACGATTGGCAAAAAAGGTGCCACAGCCCGCCGTGGTCAAAGCCAGGAGGACAGGCAGAAACAGTCGTAACCCTGTTTGGCGCGTCACCCCATTTGCTTAACCGGTTTCTGAACATTTGCCAAAGTCATAGTTCAGCTTCCGGCGGTGCACGGAGCACGGTCGGGCAGGCTTTCCAACTGCCCTGTTGAAAACATTCTGATTGAGGGAGTGGTCCGCTAACGGCGGAGCACATAGGCCAGCACCCGGATGGCCGCCTCGGTTAATTGAGTGGCCTGGGTACGCGTGCTTAAAGCCCCTCCCACTG
>Ga0335078_10000378_pt1 | contig 70179 bp, 58 predicted proteins | sample Lox_Sample_32_FD_206711 | JGI IMG/M metagenome (GOLD analysis project Ga0335078, IMG submission 206711) | Soil microbial communities from Loxahatchee National Wildlife Refuge, Florida, United States - Lox_Sample_3.2 | ecosystem: Environmental > Terrestrial > Soil > Wetlands | place: USA...
ATCACGAGATCTGGGAACCGCAGCTCGAGCTCCTCTCGGACGGACATCGTGTGGTACTGCTCGACCTTCCGGGCTATGGGCTCGCCCGCGAATGGCCGGTCCCGGACACCCTCGCGGGGTTTGCCGAGATCGTCCATCGGACGCTGAACCAACACTTTTCGTCACCGGTCGTGGTCGTGGGGCATTCGTTCGGTGGGTACGTCGCCCTCGAGATGTTCCGGAACAACGCCGGACAGTTCCGGGGAGCGGTGTTGACGGACACCCGCTCGGAGCCCGACACGCCCGAGGCGCGGGAAAACCGGCTCGCGACCGTCCGCCGACTCGAGGACCCATCGCACCGCCTCGACGTCGAGGCGACCGTTCGGGGCCTCGTCGCTCCCCGCACCTGGGAAAGCGGCGGACCACTCCTCGAGACGCTCCGCCGGATCGTCCAAGACGCCCCCTCGCCGACGATCATTGCCAGCCTGAAGGCCATCGCCGGTCGCGCCGACCTCACGCCCGTGCTCCCGACGCTGCAGGTGCCGGCCCTCGTCCTCTGGGGAGAGGAGGACACCCTCATTCCTCCCGGACAGAGTCGTGCGATGGTCGCTCGCCTGCGGGCGGGCGTGGGCGTGGGAATTCCCGGGGCCGGACATCTTCCTTTCCTGGAGACTCCCGCAGCGTTTGCTCGCGCGGTGGATTCTTTCCTCGGGCGACTCTAGAACCGGGCTCTCCGCCGGAGCGGCGGTTGGAGATCTTTCCGGTGGCGACGGGCCCGCCACCGCCCAGCGCAGCCCCCACCTGTAATCCGGGCCCGGGGAGAGGCCAGACCGCCGTCCCGATTCGTGGGCGCCGAGTGACCACCGGGCCCCTCCGAGGCGTTTGGTGCGCGCCCTGGTGGGACCACGGATTCTGCGAGGGTGGTGGTTCGCGGGTGCGCGATTGAGCGTGCGGGCCGGAGCAGTGCGAACCGGACCTTCCCCTCGAAATCGGCTACGCGGCCTTGGAGAGGTCTCGAGACCCGCCGCGCCGACCTTGGAATCCTTGGCGGAAGAGGGAAGTGCCCCCGGTCGAAGGCCGTCGGGGGCCGCAGACCTCCGGTCGCGAAGGAGGAAACCTTTAGCTGGGAACTTCCGGCCCCATCGTGTGATGAGCCCTACCGCCTTTTGTCTCCGCCCGGGCTACCCGCCGAGAGCATCGGACGATGACCCCCAAGACCCTCACGGCCGACCAGGTCCACAATTCCGCCCTCGTCATCGATACTCACGCCGACACCCCGCAACGATTCGTGGACGAGCAGTTCGACCTTGCGGACCCGCTGGGCGGCGGCGACCTCAATCTCGAGTCGGTTCGCGCGGGCAACCTGGGCGCGGAGTTCTTTTCCATCTGGGTCGAGCCCACGACCTACAAGGGACAGTATGCACGCCGCACGCTCGAGCTGATCGACTCGGTCTCGCGCCAGGTGGCCCGCCATCCGGGCGAGATGGCCCTCGCCACCTCCCCCGGAGGCATCGAGGCCGCGCATCGGGAGCAGAAGTTCGCGGCTCTGATGGGCATCGAGGGCGGTCACTCGATCGAAGACTCGCTCGCCCTGCTGCGCCAGTACTACGCCCTCGGCGTACGGTACATGACCCTCACCTGGTCGAACTCCAACAGCTGGGCCGACTCCTCCGGCGATCTCGACGACCCGACCGTCCCGCACACTCCGGACGGCCTCACCAAGTTCGGCGAAGGCGTGGTCGCCGAGATGAACCGGTTGGGCATGATGGTGGACATCTCGCACGTCGCCGACCGGACCTTCTACCGCGCCCAACTCGTGAGCCGCGCCCCGGTGATCGCCTCGCACTCCGGGGCGCGCGCGCTGTGCGACCATCCCCGCAACATGACCGATGAGATGCTCCGCGCCGTCGCCCGGTCCGGCGGCCCCCACTCGAAGGGCGGCGTCGTCCAGGTCAATTTCTTCTCCGGCTTCGTCTCCCGGGCGTATTCGGACGCCGTGAAGGCGCTCAAGCCCGAGATCGACCGGGCTGTCGAGGAAGCCCAGGACCGAGCCAAAACCGAGGGCCGGGAGCTCCCCCGGGCCGAGCGACAAAAGCTCCGGCGCGGCCGCTTGGAGACGGTCCCCCGTCCGCCGCTCTCCGAGCTCATCGACCATATCGACCACATCGCTCGGGTGGCGGGCGTCGACCATGTGGGCTTGGGCTCCGACTTTGACGGCGTTGGCGGCCAGTTGCCGGAGGGTCTCAACTCGGCGGCGGACCTGCCCAAGATCACGCGGGCCCTGCTCGATCGCGCCTACTCGCCCGAAGACTGCCGCAAGATCTTGGGCGGCAACCTGCTGCGGGTCTTCCGCGAGGTCGAGTCCGTGTCGACCGAGCTGCGGGCCCAGAATCCGCTCCCTTAGGACCGGGCCGTGGAGGGGACGGGGGGCCCTCCCCGCCGGGGTGGTCCGTCCGACGGTCCTCTCCACCGATGCCCGGACGCCCGCCGGGAGTTCGCTTCGGAGCCCCCCCCGGAGCCTCAAGTGACGCCCGGGGCTCGCCCCGAGCGAGGCGAGCCGGTGGGGCGGTGCCGAAGTCGTGACGCCGTGGGTCGTGGTCGAGGTGCCGGGCCGTGACCTTCTCGCTCGTGGCCGCGCTCGTCGACGCGATCACGACCGTGATGACCACGATCGGCATCCCCGGACTGTTCGCCCTCATGGCCGTCGAGAGCTTCGGCCTCCCTCCGATCCCGAGCGAGGTCATCCTCCCCTTCGCCGGTTTCTTGGTCGCGGACGGAACGTTCTCCTTCGGTTGGGCGCTCACCGCGGCGCTCGCGGGGTCTCTCCTCGGGGCTTACGCGGCGTATGCCGTCGGCCGCTGGTGGCGACATCGGCTCACCGGACTCGGGATCGGCCGTCTCCGGCTCGAACCGCGTCATCTCGAACGGGTCGATCGATTCTTCGCGGGACGCGGCGAGATCTCGGTCGCTCTCGTTCGAATGGTCCCCGTCATTCGGAGTTACATCAGCTACCCGGCCGGCACGGCCCGGATGGAGCCCATCCGTTTCGGCCTCTACACCCTGCTGGGGGCGGCCCCGTTCACCGTGGGCCTGATCTATGCCGGCGTGGCCCTGGGCTCCCACTGGACCCTCGTTCGGTCGTACTTCTCCCTCCTCGACCTGCCGCTGGTCGCGTTCATGGCCTTCGTCATCGCCTACCTCGCCCTCCAGGTCGCAGGAGTGCTCGCGCCGGGATGGCCTCCTCGCCGGTCGACGGGACCCTCGGAACCGACCCGTCCCCCGCCCTCGACGTAACGTCGTCGGCGCCTCTCGCCCTTGCTTTCTAAGTAGCGAGGGAGTTCTCCGCCGAACGGAGGGGGTCGACCACGAACGTCCTCGCGGCGGTCCTGCTCGCGGCCGTCTTTGGCGCGGTCATCGTTCGGCAGGTCACCCACCGCGGGCCCCCGATTTGGGCGCTCCTCGTGGCGGGCGCGTTCGTCACGGTCGCCGTCGGCGTTCTCACGGTGGGCGGCGCTGCCGCGTCCATCTCGACCTCCGCCCCGACGCTGATCTTCCTCTTCTCGCTCTTCCTCTTCGCGGGGGCGCTCGACGGCGCCGGTGCGCTCGACCACCTCGCCCGCTGGCTCCTCGGCCGGGCCCGCCGACCCTCGGACCTACCGTTCGACCTGTTCGTCGGGATCGGGCTCATCTCGGCGGTGATGGTGAACGACGCCCTCGTCGTCATCGGGGTGCCGCTCCTGCTCGGCGTGGCGTCCCGCTTGCGGGCCGATCCGAAACCGCTCCTGCTCGTGCTCGCGTTCGCGGTGACCGTCGGGAGCACGCTGACCCCGTTCGGGAACCCGCAGAACCTCCTGGTCGCGGTCGCGAGCGGCGTCGGGTCGCCGGTCACGACGTTCCTGCGCTACCTCGCCGTCCCGACGGCCGTCAACCTGCTCCTCGGCGGTTGGTACTTGCGCTGGGTCTACGGCTCGAAGCTCGGCACGTCCGCCCCCCCGCTGTCGGCGCCGCGGGTCGAGCGGATCCCCCTGATACCGGAGGGAGGATGGGGTCGTCGCCTCCGGTCGTACCCGGTGCTCGTGATCTTTCCGGGGACGATGGTCGTGCTCGTCACGCTCGACATCACTTCGGCGCTGACGCACGGGCCCCAAGTGCCGGTCTGGGAGACCGCGCTCGCGGGGGCCGTCCTGCTCCTCCTCGTGAGCCCGGGCCGGGCCCAGGCGGTCCAGCGGGTCAACTGGTCGATCCCGCTCTTGTTCGCGGGCCTCTTCGTCGTCGTCGCGGGCGCGGTCCAGGGGGGCGTGATCGCGTCGCTCGACAGCGTGTATCCGGTCCCCGGTCCCGGGCATCCGTCCGCGGCCCTGCTCGCCGTCGTGGGTACCTCCGTGGCCGGGAGCCAGCTCGTCAGCAACGTACCGTGGGTCGCGTTGCAGATCCCCGTTCTCACCGGCGTCGGCTACGGCCCCGGGAGCCCGATCATCTGGATGGCGCTCGCGGCGAGCAGCACGCTCGCGGGCAACATCACGTTCCTCGGGGCCGCGAGCAATCTCATCCTCGTGGACGCGGCCGATAAGATGGGGGTCCGGATCCGCCTCTCCGATTTCGTGCGCCACGGGATTCCGCTCGCGGCGATCACCCTGACGGTGTTGGTCGCCTGCCTGGCCGTGGGCCTCTAAGCGGCGTCACCCGTTTTCCGGGCCACTACGCCAGAAGGTCGGCGCTCGCGGGTCACTTCGAGCGGCGCCAGCCCTTCCAGATCCAGTCCTTGCCGACCGTGAGGACGGCCGGCGTGAAGAAGAGCTGAACGACGAACGCTTGGAGGAGCACCGCGAAGCCGATCCCGAGGCCGATCGCGGCCAGGAGTCCGAGGGGGCTCGTGAACCCGAGGAGCAGGAACGCCCCCCCCAGGATCACGGCCGCCGCCGTGATCACTCCGCCCGCGTGGGTCACGGCGTCCCGGATCGCGTCGACCCCGCGATTCCCGAGCGTCCGTTCCTCCTTGACCCGGGTGAGGAGCAGGACGTTGTAGTCCATGCCGAGGCCCATCACGAGGATGAGCAGGATCAGCGGCAGCAGGAAGATGAGCGCCTCGTTCTCGACGATCCCGACCACGAAGTAGGTCCCCGCCCAGCTCCAGAGGATGGAGAGGCCGATCACGGCGAGCGCAAGGATCGGGACGAACGCGGACCCGAGGATGACGAGCATCAGGAGGAAGAGGCCGATCGCCGCGCCGATGAGCATCTCCTCGGTCGCCTGGTTGACGAGCGACTTGATGTCCTGCGTGGTCGGCGCCGCGCCGCCGAGGTAGAGGCGGGCGACGCCCGGGTGTGCCGCGTCGTAGCTTTCGGCGTGCTGCTGAACACCATCGATCACCGAAACGGCCGAGCCCGAGTACCCGCTCGCGTTCGTGACGATGTTGAACAGCACCGTCCTTCCGTCCACCCCGAGGTAGGAGCCCAGCGACGCGTTGAGGGAGAGGCGGACGGCGGGCGGAAGGAGGGAGAAGTTGAGCCACGTAGCGAGCGGCGCCCCGCCGGGGCCCACGAAGGTCGTCACCGAGGCCACCCCCGGTGTCGCGTTCATCGCGGCGGCGAGACCGGCCGCGTCGCGCACGTCGGGAGCATTGAGGGTCCCGTTCGCCTCGAGCGGAGCGGAGAACGTGGCGAGGGCGAAGCTCGTGGACGAGTAGCTCTCCCCGAACGCGTTGTCGAGGTGGACGTACCCGACCTGGGCGGAGTTCGACGCGGGAAGACCGATGTTCGTGATGTCGTAGGAGACCGGGACCTCGATCGCGACGACCACGACCGGCGCCGACAGAAGGAGGATGAGGAGGATCACGAGGATCGGCCGCCGGGTCGCGGTCCGGCCCGCGCGCGCGATCGGGTCACGGTTCGTATCGATGCTCTTCCTCCGCCGCTCGGCGTAGCGGGCGAACCGGCGGCCCGAGTTGGGCCAGAAGATCCTCGGTCCGACGAGCACGAGCAGGGACGGCAGGACCGTCAGGTTGACGAGCAACGCGCAGGCAACGGCGATGAGGAGACAGATCCCGAGCTGCGTGAGGAAGCTGATCCCCGACAGGGAGAGCGCCGCGGCGACCACCATCACCGCGAGCCCGCTCGTGGCGATGCTTTGTCCGGCCCAGCGCACCGTCGTCTCGACGGCTTTCCTCGGCTCGGTCCCTCGGACGAGCTCCTCGCGGTAGCGCGCGAGCAGGAAGACCGAGTAGTCCGTCCCGATGCTCATGAGGAAGACGAGGATGATCGACTCGATCTCGGAGTTGAACGTCATCACGAGCGTGCCCACGACATAGATGAGCGCGAGGCTAGCGACGAGCGCGATCCCGATCATCCCGAAGGCGAGCGCGGGCGCCGACGGGGACCGGAAGTAGAGCAGCATGATCACGAGGAGAACGACGACCGTGAGGGCGAGGAGGAGGCCGAGCGCCGAGGTCGCGAGGGTGCTCGTCTGGTCGTCGAACGGGGCGGCCCCGGTTTCGTAGGAGGAGATCGCAGCGTACGCGGGCGACGAGGCGAGCACCCGGGTTACGTCGGTACCGATCTCCGCGACATCGGAGTACGTCACCGAGCTGCCGTTCGCGAGATAGGTGTCCGGGACATCGAACGAAACGATCACGAGCGTGGCGGAGTCGGACGGGTTGACGAACGCGCCGTAGACCTCGGAGGGGATGGGGAGCGGGAGACGACCGACCGGGTCCTGCGCCACCTGCGTCGTGACCCACGCCTCCACGGCGGTGAGGCTCGGGGGCGTGGCGGACGGAAATGCCTCCCAGATCGCGAGGATCCACGCGGGGGAGATGCCCGCGGTGACCCCCACGATGACGGACCCGACCGCCTGTTGGTCGCCCGGCTCGCTCCAGTTCCCGACGCTCAGGTCCGCGACCACCCACGGGGCGGCGGCCAGCGCCGCGGGAGAGAGGAAGAGCGTCGGGAGCGTGCTCGGTAGGGTCGCGCGGGCCGCGTCGTTGGCACACGTCGTCGCGTTTTGATGGGAAAGGCACCCCCCGAAGATGCTCGCGTTGAATCCGGAGCTCGAGCCCGCGTCCCCGCCGTAGAAGTCGGCGAGGACGAGGGACTCGGAGGAGTTGTCGGCGAACGCCGCCCGCGTCGCGTTGAACGCCGGCCAATCCGCGGACGATGCCGGCGTGCCCGGGCTCTGCCCAGCCACGATCCCCTGCCAGGTGAGCAGGTACGACGCGACCGGGGACCACAGTGCGGTGGCGGTCCGGTTGACCGTGACGGGAAGCGAGGGCGACCCGCTCAACGCCGGTGCCAGGAACTTCCAACCCGTCTCGACCTGGCCCGTGAGGAACTGCGAGTACGCGGAGTACACGGACTCGACCGAGCTCACGTTCCGCAGCTGCCCGTCCTTCGCGAGCGCGTCCGTGATCGCGATCGTGGCGTTCTTCCCGACGGGGCCCGTGATGTCGGAGCCCTCGAGGAGAAGGATCGCGGAGGAGGGAGCGGCCTGCGCGTGCGGGAATTCCGTGGAGAACGCGTTCTGCGCTTGCACGCTCTCGTCCGAGCTCGGCAGCGGGTTGCTGAACGAGCTGTTGATGACCGAACCCACGTTCGCGGCGGGGAGAAGACAGACGGCGGCGATCACCGTCCAGAGGATGAGGGAGTACCAGGGATGGTGCGCGACCTTGTGACCCAACCATCCGAGCGGCGATGACTTGACCTCGCCCGAGGGCGAGGTTTCTCCCGGAGTCGACGCCATGCGTGGGTCCCGTCGTTCAGGTCATGCCCCTGTCGCGGGCGTAGCTTAACCTTTCGACCTTCGGGGACCCGGCCGTGCTCGGGGGGTTTAGAGTATTCGTGGGTTCCTCCCGACTTCCGTCGCTCGGGACCCGATCCGACCGGGATGCCCCCCGAGGGACGGTTCAGGTCGTGATGACGATCTTGGCTCGAGCGTGACCCGCGATCAAGTACCGGAGCGCGTCCGGGACCTGGGGGCATGGATAGCGTCGGTCGATCGCCGGCGTGACCTTCCCCGCGTCGATCAGCTCCTTGAGCGCGAGCAACGGCTCCGTCCGCACCGACGCGATGAAGAACACGGTCTTCGGACCCGCGATGCGCGACGCGATCATCGTCTTGATCAATCGGGGAAGGAGGCGGCCGACGGAGCCGGGTCCTGCGCCGATGGCAAGAAGAATCCCCCCCGGGACCAAGGTTCGGCGGTACGCCGCCAGCGAGTGGTTGAGCTGCGTATCGAAGATGACGTCGTAGCGCTGCCCGCTCTTTGTGAAGTCTTCGCGGGTGTAGTCGAAAACGCGGGAGGCGCCCAGCGCTTTCGCCCGGTCGACGTTCGGCGGGCTGCAGACACCGTCGACCTCCGCCCCGAGGGCCTTTGCGATCTGCACCGCGAACGAGCCCACACCGCCGGAGGCACCGTTGACGAGGACCCGCTGGCCCGGCCGAACGTTCGCCTTGTCGCGCAGGCCTTGGAAGGCCGTGACGCCGGCGATCGGTACGGCGGCGGCTTCCTCGAACGAGAGCCGGGGGGGTTTGGGCGCCACCTCGATCTGGTCGGAAACCGCGTACTCGCCGTAGGCGCCGCGGCCGACGCCGAAGACCTCGTCGCCCACGTGCCATCCGTGCACGTCCTTGCCCACGACCTCGATCCGACCGGCGAGGTCGATCCCCGGCCGCCCGTCCTTGGGCCGGAAGAACCCGTGCCCGCGACGGAGGAAGAACGGCATCTTCAGATTGTGGCGGTCCGCCGGATTCACGGACGAGGCGATGACCCGCACGAGGACCTCGTGGTCGTCCCGGAACGCCGGGAAGGGAACCTCCCGGAGCTGGAGGTCGTCGGGGGTGCCGTAGCGTTCGAGCACCCACGCCTTCATCGTACCGGGACGGACGGGGCTCGAGGTCGCCACGATGCTCTCGGGCGCGGGATGCGGGGCGGCCTATTCGAGCTCTCCGGGGGCCCCCCGGCGGGGGTCGGACGGACGCGGCCCGGCCAGGTCCGGGAATTAATACTCGGGTCCGGTGCGATCCCCGATGGCTCGAACAAACCGGCCGTCCCGCCACTTTCGGCTGGTGGAGCTGGCGGCTGGGGTCCATGCTGCCGTGGCCACCGACGGGGGCTTCGCGCTCTGCAACTCGGGGATCGTCGACCTCGGCGGAGCGACCCTGATCTTCGACTCGGGGCTCACGCCCCAGTCGGGCGCGGACCTCGCCCGGGCCGCCGAGAGTCTCACCGGCCGCCCGGCCGACTTCCTCGTGAACAGTCACTATCACCACGACCATATCCGAGGAAACCAGGTGTTCGCAACTCGCCGGATCATTGCGACCGCGGAGACCTGGGAACTGGTCCGCACCCGGGCAAAGGCCGACATCGCCACCGACCGCAAGGAGGCAAAGAAGCGGTGGGATGAGCTCCGTACCGGCCACACCCCTGCGGCACCGCGAGACCGGGCCGTGCTGCGCGGGTGGTACGAAGGGATCTTGCGTTCGCTCCCCCGGCTGCGACTCACGTTGCCGAACCTCACGTTCGATTCCGAGCTCGTCCTTCGGGGGACCCGGCGAACCGCCCGGGTCATCACCTACGGCGGCGGCCACTCGCCGAGCGACACGTTCGTGTTCCTCCCCGACGACCGGGTCGCGATGCTCGGCGACCTCCTCTTCAACGGCTACCTCCCCTCGATCAACGACGGCAACCCGGACCGCCTCGTCCGGATCCTGGATCGGATCGGGGAGCTTCGGGCGCGCACTTTTCTTCCCGGTCACGGAGCTCCGGGCGGCCCTCGAGCGCTCGCCGACATGCGCAGCTACGTCTCGAGCGCCCGGGAACGGGTCGAGCGCCACCGCCGGGCCGGGCGACCCCGCGCGGAGCTCGCTCGGCTCCAAGTCCCCCCGAAGTACCGTTCCTGGAAGTTCGCCGATTTCTATCCGGCGACCCTCGACTTCCTCTACGGCTGGGGTGCCCGCCGGTAGACCGCCCGGCGCCCGACACTCTCGGATGCTCAGTTCTCGCGCCAGCGCGCGAAGAAGAGCGCGGCGGCGCCGAAGAGGAGCGTGAACGCGAGCAGCCCCGCGAGGTCGAAGTACGGGGTGTCGAGGAACGCCACGCCGGTCGTGATCCCGCCCCCGAGCCCGGCGAGCCGGTCCGCGATCTGGGCCGCGAACGTGGACGGGGCGAGGAAGGCGACCCACCGGTACTGGGCGGGGATCTCCGTCGCCGGATAGAAGACGGGCGGGATGATCGAGAGGAGCGAGAAGACCAACGTCCCGATCGGCCAGATCTCGCGAAGCTGGCTGAAGAGCGTGGAGATGAAGAAACCGAGCGACGTCGCCATCAGCCAGGTGAGCAGGAGGAGACCGACGATCCCGAGCGCCGCGGCCACGCCGATCGGCTGGATCAGAAAGAGGATCGCGAGGAAGAGGGACATCGCGGGGAGCGCGAAGGCAAGCTCGCTCAACGCCATCCCGAGGATGTAGGCGAGCGGAGAGACCGGGCTCGCGACGAACACCTGCTGGAGCTGCCGCTCGAGGCGCAGATACGCGCAGTCGTTGAGCATCCCGTTCCCCGTGAAGAGGGCGGTGAAGAGGAGGCCACCGACCACCCCGTACGGAAAGAGTGCGTGCGGGGCGATGACGAAGAGGAAGAACAGGAAGCTGAACGGCGTGAGAAAGACCGCTGCGATCAGGATCGGCGACCGCCAGAGCGGAATGATCCCGTTGAAGTAGCAGATGCGGAACGCGGCGTACGCCTGCGAACGGACCGACATCGGCGGCTACTCCTCCTCCTCGATGCCGCGCCCGACCAGCTCGAGGAACGCCTCCTCGAGCGTCACCGGACCGACCGTGATCTCCGCGCCGCGGGCGAGCGCGATCTCGGTCAGCTCCCCCACGGAGGCCCGGGCGGTGAGCACCGTCGTGCGCCCCCGTTCCGCGAAGACCTTCCCGAACGCGACGAGCTCCTCCGGCCGGACCGCGCCCGTGAACTGGACCCGCGCCTCGCGGCCCACGCTCGACTTGAGCGCCTCGCTCGTGCCCCGGTAGAGGACGTGCCCGCCCTCGATGACGGCGAGCTCTTCCGACAGCTGCTCGGCTTCGTCGAGATAGTGGGTGGTCAGGAGGACGGTCGAGCCCCGCCCGGTCGCCTTGCGGATGACCTCCCAGACCTGCCGGCGGGCGAACGGGTCCATGCCGAGCGTCGGCTCGTCGAGGAAGAGGAACGGCGCCTCCGTCGCGAGGACCATCGCGACGAGGGTCCGCTGCTGGAGTCCGCCCGAGAGCCGAAGGGCGGGGACGTCCTGGAACCCGAGCAGTCCCATCTCCTCGAGGATCGCGTCGGTCCGGCTCTTCGTCGTCTCGGCGCCGACGCCGCGCACCCGGAGGTACTCGCGAACGTGCTCGCGGGGCGTCATGTGGTAGAACAGCTTCCCCTCCTGGGGCACGAGCGCCATCTCCCGCCGGACCGTCGCCGGCTCCCGCACGACGTCGTGGCCGAACAGCCGCAGCTCGCCCTCGGTGGGTACGAGGAGCGTCGAGGCGATCTTGATGAACGTGGTCTTGCCGGCGCCGTTGCGACCGAGGAAGGCGAAGAGACGTCCCCGCTCGATGTCGAGGTCGACCCGGTCGAGCGCCCGGACCGGGCGCGGGCCCCTGCGGTACGTCTTCGATAGACCCCGGGCCTCGAGGACCGCCATGGCCCCCCGCCGAGCGGAGCCCCCCGAAAAGGGTGGCGGAGGCGCGGCGAGGGGCCGTCAGGCGGCCCGCGGCCCCGCGAGGAGGGTCTCGAGGAGGCCGATCGGCGGGCAGCCGAGACCGAGGAGCGAGTCGTGGAACGCGCGCAGGTTCCCGCCGAAACCGGTGGCGAGATGGTGCGCCCGCGCGTCGAGGATCGCGAGCTTCCCGAGGGAGTAGCAGAAGTACTCGGGGTTGAACGTTCCCCGGATCGCCTCGCGCTCCGCCGGCAACCGCTCGACATACCCTTCCTTCTGGAAGAACCGGGTGCCGTCCTCGAGGGTCATGCCCGCGGTGTGCAGGCCGATCGACACGAGCAGGCGGCAGTTCCGCAGCAGCGCGTCGTGGAGCTGGGCGACCTCCGCGAGGACCGTCTCGTCCCCGAGCCCCTGCTCGATCGCGAGCTGTTCGGTGTAATGCGCCCATCCTTCCACGAACGAGAGCGAGAGGTAGACCTTCCGGGCGAGGCTCGCCGGCGCCTGCCGGAAGTGCAGGAACTGGAGGTAGTGCCCCGGGTACACTTCGTGCACGGTGATGTTCCGCAGCATCGGCCGGTTGAGCGAGCGCAGCCACTCCTCCTGCTGCTGCTCGGTCCACTGCGCGTCGACCGGCGTCACGTAGTACACTCCCTCGGGCGAGGCGGATTCGAACGGTCCGGGCGGGTTCATGCTCGCGGTCGAGAGCGCGCGGCTCCAGACGGGGGTCTCCTCGACCCGGCATCGGGCCTCGGCGGGGATCGAGACGAGGGCGCGGTCCTCGACGAAGCGTCGGGTCTCCTCGACGTACTCGCTCGCGGTGGGGATCACCCGCGCGGCCGCGGGATGGTCGAGGAAGAGGCGTTCGAGCAACTGCGGGATGGTCACCTTCTCCGCGCGAGCGAGCTCGGCGAGCCGGGCCTGGTTGCGGGCAAGGTCGGCGGCGCCCTGGCGACGGATCTCCTCGAACGGGGTCTCGACGCCTTCGCGCACGAAGAGCAGCCGCTGGTAGCGCGCGGGGCCGAGCGCAAAGTCGGGGACCGACCGGGGAACGTGGTGTTCGCGCAGCCAGGCGAGGAACTCCTGGACCGCGGACTCCGCCGGAAGGCGAACCGCCCGGACCCGGTCCTCGAGGTGCTCGCGCGCCGCGAACTCCTCGGCCTCCGCGAAGTGCGCCGGGAGCCCGCTCCCGATCGCGAGGGAGAGGTCGAGGAAAGGCTTGGGCAGCGGGGCCCGCAGGCGCTCCCGGCCGACCGCGAGCAGGCGCGGGACCTGTTCGAGGGTTCGGACGATCGCCCCGACGCGCCGCTCGACCGGCGCGTACTCCCGGGCGACGTAGGAGGTGAGCGAGACCGCGCCGAGGTAGTTCATCGGGTTCCGTTCGAGGTCGGAGACCGTGCGCAGGTCGAAGAGCGGACTTTCGAGCAGGAGGCTCAGGAGGAATCCGTCGGTGGTCCGTCCGGGCGGCAGCGACTCCCGCGAAACGTTCGCGAGGCGCTGGAGGAGAACGTCCGCGCGCGCGACCCACCGCTCGGTCGACGCCCCGGAAAGGTCGGGGAGCCGTCCGTCATACTCGTGGAGGCCGAGGCCGACCGCGTACGACGGCGAGAGCGCGAATACGTGATCGACGATCTCGCGCTCGATCTCGTTGAACTCGGACACCACGGCACTGGAGGAACTCATGGTAGCGTGGGCCAGCGAACGGGGATGACTCAAAAGGTCACGGGCGCGCCCCGGTGAGCGGGCCGGCGCTCACTCGACCCACGTCATCCGACACGTGGGACAGGTCCGGCCCTTGAGGGGGGTCCCGCAGACGAAGCATTTCGGGAGACGGTCCGACGCCGGAACGCTCGGGACGCTCGGCTCCGCCGGCCGATCGGGGAGCGGCGGAGGGATCGCCGGCGGTTCCGGCGCCGTCGGGGCGGTCGCGGGCGGGGTCGGCTCGACGGGGGCCGGGCTCCGCTCCTCGGCCGGAGGGGACGGTTCACTCGGAACCGGCTCCCCGGCCGGTTCCTCGGCTGGGGCCGACTCGTCGTCCTTGTCCCGGCGGAATCGTCGGAAAAGCGACATCGATACCGTGGCGCGCGAGCCGGTTTCCCTTCATTAGACCGCCGTTCCGCAATCCGCACACGTTTTTCGCTCGGGCCGATTCCCCCCGGCGTGGTGCCCACTCCGTCCGAACGCCTCCGGGAGCTCGGGCTCGCGCTCCCGCCGCCGCCGAAACCCGCCGGCACGTACTTCCCGGTCGTGCGCGACGGGGACCGGGCCTGGGTCTCGGGCCAGATCGTGACCGAGGGAGGAAAGGTCCTCCACCCGGGACTCGTCGATCGGGACGTGCCGATCGACGTCGCTTGGGAACTCGCCCGTCGCGCGGCGCTCCAAGCGTTGAGCGCGCTCGCGGCCGAGCTCGGCTCCGTCGATCGGGTGCGGGGCTTCGTGCGGGTCGCCGTCTTCGTGGCCTCCTCGCCGGGGTTCGACCGGCAGCATGAGGTGGCGAACGGCGCCACCGACCTGCTCGTTCAGCTCTTCGGAGACGCGGGGCGACCCGCGCGCGCGGCGGTAGGCGTCGCCGGCCTCCCGCTCAACGCCCCGGTCGAGGTCGAGTTCTTGGCCAGGACGGTCTAGCCCGTTCGTGAAGCCCGCTCTCTGGGAGGGGGTCTTCCGGGACGGCCGGGACCTCTTCACGCGCAACCGTAACCCCGGTACGAAGGTCTACGGGGAGGCTCTCTCGATTGCCGACGGCGTCGAGTACCGTGCGTGGGACCCGTTCCGCTCGAAGGCGGCGGCGTTGCTTCTGAAGGGGGCTCCTGCGGAGGTGTTCGGGCGACCCCGCACCGTCCTCTATCTCGGCGCGGCGCACGGCACGACGGTGAGCCACCTCTCCGACCTCTGGCCCGAGGCGACGATCTTCGCGATCGAGAAGAGCCCGACCTCGTTCGCCCCCCTCCTCGCGCTCGCGCGCACGCGACCCGGGCTCCTCCCGATCCTCGCGGACGCACAACTGCCCGAACGCTACCAGGCGGACGTCGGGCCGGTCGACCTGCTCTACCAGGACGTCGCGCAGCGGAACCAGGCCGGGATCTTCGTGGAGAATGCGCGGGCGTGCCTCGCCCCGCGCGGGCGGGGCGTGCTGATGCTGAAGGTCCGCTCCGTCACCCAGCAACGGCCGACGGCGACCGTCGTTCGCGAAGCCCGGGCGGCGCTGCTCGCGGCCCACCTCGCGGTCACCTTCGAGACGGCGCTCGCTCCGTTCTCCCGGGAGCACGTCGGGCTCGCGGTGTCGGCGGAGTAATCACTTTCCACCCTCCGCCGGGCGCTGGCTCGAGAAGTAGCCGACCCCCCTCCTCGACCGCCGAGGCGGGCCGAATGTCGGGTCGGAACGTTCTGCGGAACGGTGCGTTCGTGACGCGGGTGGTCGACTCGGTGATCCTCACCGCCCTCCTCGTAGCGACCCTGGGTCACGGGGGCGCCGCAATCAGCCCCGGGCCGTTCGGCTCCGCGGTCGCGCGCACGTCCGTCAATGACTCGGGTTTCGAGCTTGCGATCGACCCTCCGTCGTACTGGATGCGCTCCGGAACGAACGCCACCCTGGAGGCGCTCTGGACTTCGGGCTCCCCGCTCTGCCGCCTCACCCCGCTCGGGTTCTCCTGGACGGTGGAACCGGGGAATGCGACCGGCGTCCTGAACGCCACGACCGGCCCTTCGGTGGAGTTCGTCGCGACGTCGTTCGACTCGGGAACCGTTCTCATCGAGGCCCGGGCGAGCGCGATCCTCGATTGCGGCGCGGAGGAAAGCGTGATCACTGCAAGCCGCGCGGCGAACATGACGGTCGTCACGCCGCTCTCGCTTTCCGGGGTCGAGGTCACCCCGAACCCACTGCTCCCCGGCGAGACGGCCGTCCTCGAGGGCGGGCTCGTGGGCGGCTCGCCCCCCGCCACGTTGGAGATCGCCTGGGGAGATGGGTCGCACTCTTCCCTCGTTCTCCCGACCCCGGGCCCGTTCTCGCTCGCGCACACGTTTCCCCCGGGGGATTTCATCCCTATCGTCACCGCCGAGGACACGGCGGGGGACAGCGCGAGTGCATCGGTCGATGAGGCGGTCTCGGTCGGGAATGGGCTCGAGGTCGGCATCCTCCCGGCCCGACCCGTCGCCGAGGTCGGCGTGCCGGTCGAGTTCTCCGGGGCGGCCGAGGGCGGAACGTCCGGGCTGAGCCCGTTGTTCGACTGCTCCGATGGGGCCGCGGGCCCCGCGACGATCACGCCGAACGGGACCGCGTTCCCCTGTACCTTCACATCGCCCGGTGTCGCGGAGGTCCTGTTCGGAGAGTATCCGTCGATGCTCGGTGGTCTGTCGGCCAGCGCGATCCTCTACGAACCGGTGGTCGCCCCGCCCACACTTTCTGTCGGTCCCGGCACTCCGGTCGAGGAAGCCGGGTCGCTGGGGTCCGTTCGGGTCAACGTCTCCGGGGGCGTGGCACCGATCGTCCTCTCCTGGAACATTTCGGAGAACGGGCCGGGCGGTGAAGAGACGGTCTGGTCGGACGGAGGCGGGTTTCTCCCGGTCACGTTCGGTTCGGCGGGGGACTACGAAGTCGGAGTTCGGGGGAACGACACGTTCGGGAGCGTCACCGCGAGCAGCTTCCTCAGCGTCCGGGTCGACCCGCGGCTCTCGGCCAACGCCACCGCCGCGAGCACGCTCGAGCCGTACGGGGCCCTCGCCGCGGTGGCCGGCGGGGTTGTTTCGGGTTGCCCGCCGTTCGACTGGTGGGTAGTTCCCGGCCTCCTGCTGGGAAACGCATCGGTCGGGACGGGGATCCTGACCGTGGCCGGTGGTTTCGCCTGGACGGGCGCTTACGCTCTCGAGGGCGACCTCCCGCTAACGGTGGGGGTCGACGATGGCTGCGGAGCGACCTGGCAGGCCGATCTGGCCACGATCCTCGTCCCGCCGCTCTCGGCCAACGTCACCGTGACCTCGGGATCGCTGTCGAACCTCGAACTCCTCGAGGTGGGTCTTTGGGTGCACGGAGGGTTGCCTCCGTTTCAGATCTATGTGAATGCGAGCGATGGGGAATCCTGGAATCGAACCCTCTCGTCCGACGGCACCACGCGTTGGTTCTTCCCATCGGATGGGAACGGGGCATTGTGGGTCTCCGTATCGGTGCTCGATGCGCTCGGTGCGTCCGGGCTCGAGGTCCGGCCGGTGGTCCTCATTTCGCCCACGAACCGGACGGTTCCCTCGCCGGCGCCGCCGCCGTCGACGGTCCTCGAACCTCCCAACAACTCGACCGGGCCGGCGGCGGGCAGCTTGCTCTGGATCCCGGCGGCCGTGGCCCTAGGTGCGACCGTGGCGGGACTGGGCATCGTTCTTGGGCGGCGGCGAAAGTCCCGCTCCGGTGCCCGGGACGCGCCCGGCCCCGATCCCGTTGCGACACTGAAGCAAATCATTGAGCCGGCCGATGGCGCAGAACGGTTCACGGTCGAACTACTGGCCGAGGAAGCGGGCATCGCTCTCACCGACGTCCGCTCGACCATTGACCGACTGATCGCGGAGAAGCGAATCCGTTCCGACAGTGGGGCGGATGGTGAGGAGGTATTGTCGTGGTCCGCGGAAACTGGTCACTAGCGGCCCCCGGAGTTCCGCCCTTCGGAACGCGCCGGGCCGTGGCGCTGTTGATTGTCGGGTTGGCGGCCATTCCCGTTCACGGGCTCGCGCTCTCGTCCCACGCCCCCGCGGGGTCCACGACCCTCCTGGACACCACCGCGGCACCCGTCAGCAACTTTTCGGCTTCGATCAACCGTTTGGTCGAACTGGTCGCCCTCGCCGGTAGCGGAATCCTGTCCCTCGTCTGGGCCCGGGTGGCGTTGAGCTGGTTTTCGAACGATATCACGAAGAAGATCCAGGCCAAGGACCGGGCTCGAGACGCGCTCATCGGCACGCTCCTGTTCATGGCGGCGGTCACGGGGCTGCTCTACGGGCTCGCGCACTGGGTTCTGACCGGCAGCTAGGAGGGGGAGCCGTGCCAATCCCTTCGCTCGATATCGGCGACCTCGTTCGGGCCATCCTTTTCGCCATTTTTGGTGACCTCACCGCCATCGTCACCGCGATCATCGGCCCCACCTACGACAACCTTCTCGTCCCCGAACTTCAGTCCGCGGCCCTGTTCCCCCCGCTGTTCGGCCCGGGAAGCGGAGGAACCAGCTACTTGGCCACCGCGGCGAACTTTTCCGGGTTCATCCTGTCGAACGTGGTGGATCCGGCGGTCGCATTGGTCGCCCTCGGCGTCGCGGTCCTATACCTGATTCGTTCGGTCGTCTCGCGATGGGCGGATGGATTGGATGCCCTTCTCCCTCGTCTCGTCCTGGGCATTGTCGCGGCGAACTTCACCGTCCCCATCGCCGGAGCCATTCTCGGGGTCGCCGGTAGTCTCTATCCGGTGATCTCCGGCTGGGACGGCGGTGCCTGGCAACATTGGGTGAACCTCGCCGGTTGGGGGCAGCTCCAGTTCTCGTGGGATAACGGGGCCCTCGCGTTCGTGCTCTCGTTGGTGGAGTTCGCGGCCGTGTTTGCCCTGCTCCTCGCGATCGGGATCCGGGACGCCGTCCTCGCGGTACTGCTGGTCCTCCTGCCGATTTTCACGTTGTTATGGCCACTGCGCCCGCTGTCCCCCCTCGCTCGTCGAGGGTGGTTCCTTTTCGCGGAACTTGCGTTTCTACCGTGCGTTCTCGTGGTACCCCTCGAGCTGGCGGTCTCGAGCCCTAACCCGGTGATGCTGGTTTCGTACCTCAGCGTCGCGGTGGCCTCTCCTTTCTTCCTGTCCCTCGCGGGCACGAGCCTCGTGGCCTTCGGCTTCGGTGGTGCTTCGAACGTAATCCACTCGGGCGCCCAGCGCGGGCTCGCGGTAGCTCCCACGGCCGCCACGGCTTCCCTCGGACCCGTGGCGAACGGAGCAAAGTCGAGCGGGGCGGTCGGCCGCGCCATCTCCGGGACCACCCGGGTCGCGGGGTCGGCGGCCGCGCCGGCGGCCGCTCCCCTCGCCTTCGGCGAGCTGCTCGGACACGGCGCGTGGCATCTGATCGGGCATCTTCGGCCGACCCCAGAGAAGAACGGGCCGGAGGCTCAGCCTCCGATACGCAGTGGAGGGTCGAAATGAGATGGCCGAGTCCGAAGCCGACCCCCTCGTTATCGGCGTACCGGAGCGGCTGGGTCGCCGAATGCGACTCGGCCCGTTCCCATCCTCCCGCGACGCGCTCAAGTTCGTCACGTACGCGGCCACGGGAGCGCTCCTGGCCCCATTCACGAGCCCGTGGCTTTGGTTACCGTTCGTCTTGGCCGGATTTGCCATCTCGGTGTGGCGCCCGGACGGAAAGGCCATCGACGAACGGGTGCTCGCGTTCGGTCGGTGGAAGCTCCGCTCGTGGGACATCGGATGGTCCATGAAGGGCCCCGCCGCCCGACTCCTCGTCCGCCAGGGCCTGCTCGAGGTCGCCCCGCACCGGTACGTGGCGGTCGTTCGCACCGCGGGCTCGCCGATGGCGTACCTGCCCCCCGATGAGCTGACCCGCCGATTCGAGCTCTATCGCGACCTCCTTCGATCCACGGGGGGGAGCTTCTCCGTCACTTCGAGCGTCGCGCCGATTCGTGCCCAATCCGTCCGCCCAACGGGCGCCACCGCCGAGGGGGCCGAAGGTTCGGCCCGCTCCGGCTACTCCGAACTGGTGCTCCTCCTCTGCCGACGTCGCCTCCTTCGTCGCGTCTTCATCGTGCTGGGCACGACGGGCGGCGACACGAACTCGGTGGCTCGGCTCGAGGGCCAGGTTTCGAACCTGATCGACCGATTGAGCGCGCTCGGACTCCGGCCGACCCGTCTTCGAGATCGCTCTCTGGCGGAGGCGGCCCGGCGCTTCGGCTGGCCGGCGGAGGTCACCCGCTCGTGAACGTTCGGAGTTGGGCGAGCTCGGCCTTCGAGTTCGATGCGTTCGGCGCAGCCGTGGGCTCGGCCCTGGTCTGCGGCGCCCTTTCGTTGGGCCTCCCCTTTCTCGCGGCTCCCACCGCCTCGCTGGTCTGCCTCGCGGTCGCGGGATGGGTATCGGTCGTCCGTCGTCGCGGGCCCCTCTCGCGGAGCGGCCTCGGCACGTCCTCCCTGACCGCGCTCGCCCTGCTTGCGGGGTCGGCGGCCGTCTTTCTGATGTCGCCGATGAATGCCGTTCCTTTTCGAGGACTGATCCTCGCCGGCGGTTTGGTGCCGCTCTTTGCGGTCGAGCGGATACGATGGGCACGCCCGGCCCCGGTCTTTGCCCGCTCATGACCGCGCGAACGGAGGCCCCGGCGTCGGTCGAAGCCCCGACATGGTGGCGGGTCGGTCGGAGCTATCGTGCTCCGCTCCTGGTTTCCCAGTTTCCCCCCGAAGTCCCGTTCGGGTTTCTTGGGAGGCTCCTCCCCACGAGCGAGACCCTCGAACTGCTGATCGAGGCGCACCGGATCCCCCCGGCGAACGCCCTCCAGATGCTCCACGGGGCCCGGTCCGTGGCGGCCGCGGAGCTGGCTTCGGGGGGAAACGGAGGCCAGACGGCGGAGCTCGAGGTCGAACAGGCCAGCGCCGAGGACCTCGGGCGCGCCCTTGCCCGTCGCAGCCAGGAACTATGGAAGGTGGGGATCCGTTTCGTCGCTCTGGGCCCGAATCGACCGCAGGTCGAGGCGAGGAGAAACCGGCTGGCCGAGCGACTTTCGGCGCTTGGGTTCCGCTCTCGGGTTCCCCGGTACGAGATTCGGGAGGCGCTGCTTCCGTCGGACCTATCGGCTTCCGAACCCCGGCCGGGCGGATACTGGCACACGTTGCCCACTGACGGACTCGCTTCGCTGTTTCCGTTCGGGGACGAGACCTTGCTCGAGCCGGGCGGCGTCCTACTGGGTCTCGCGCTTTCCGACGCGAGCCCGGTCTTCGTGGACCGCTGGTCGCACGCGAGCCACTCGTGGGGGATTTTCGGGACGACCGGCGCCGGGAAATCGTTCGCGGCGGCGCTGACCCTGCTGAGGACGCGTTGGCTACGGCCGGACACGTCGATCGCGATCTTGGACCCGTTGGGGGAGTACTCGGGCCTGGTGAGGGCGCTCGGGGGATCCGTCATCCGGGTTGCGGACGGAGCCGGGAGTCGTCTGAACCCGTTGGACCCCGTGTCGACGCGCGGGGATCGACGGGAGAAGGCGGCCCGGGTGGGGACGATGCTCCGCGCCCTCTTCCCCAGCCTGCGCGATGAGGAGGCGGCCGAGCTCGATGCCGCGGTGTCCCAACTTTACGACCGTGGACCCGAAGTGCCCACCCTCCGCGACCTGCGGGACCGGGTGGTCGACCGGGGCGGAGCGTCGAGCCGATTATCGACGCTGCTCGAGATCTTTCGCTCGGGATCGCTCCGCGCCCTCGATGGCCTGACCACAGCCCGACCGACGGAGGCGGTCGTCTCCGTCGACCTCGAAGGCGTACCGGACGACCAGCTCCCATTCCATCTCACCTACGTTCTCGATTGGGCCTACGGTCGGCTCGCCGACCGGGCGGGAGGGAAGCTCCTCCTGGTGGACGAGGCCCATCTTCTCGCGCGGCATACCGCGACCGAGGAGTTCCTCGACCGGGTCGTCCGCCATGTCCGACACTTCGGAGCGGGGCTGCTCGTCCTCACCCAAAGTCCGGAGGATTTCTTGGTTCGACCCGCCGGTCGATCCTTACTGCGGAATCTCTACGCCACCGCGTTCTTGCGACTCCCCGAGGTCTCCTCGGAGGCGTGCGCGTTCTTCGGGCTCACTTCGGCGGAGGCCGAGTGGCTACCCCGGGCTCGACTTCCCCGAGAGACCGGCTATTCGGAATCCCTCTGGCGGTTTGGGGAGCTCCATCTCCCCCTCGCGATCGTCGCGTCGACCCCCGAGTACGAGTTCCTTCGGGCCACCTTGGGCCAGAGTCCAGCCGCCGGCCGGAATCCCGCTGCCGCTCCAAAGCGAGGTTTATAGGGACACGAGCGCCGGACGGGAAACGTGGGCGCGGAGGCGACAGCCGATGGTCCGCCCCGCCGCCGAACCAGCTGGAGCTTGAAGACCATCGTCGAGGACGTCGCCGGTCGCCCGATCGGTGAACTCCAGGACCCGGCGCGACCGATCCACCCGTACCTCAAGGGCCGAGATCTCGGAATCCGCGGAGAGTCTCCCCCGGCCCCCCGACCGCTCATCGAGGCGTACGACCCCGTCGAACACCTCTATCCGCCTCTGGTCGGCGCGACGGCCCGGGAGTTCCACGGTCCCGAGAACGAGAACCACGCGGAGACCCTCGAGCGTCACCGACCGCTTCCGGGGCGTCTACCCGGCCCGTCCCATCGGCCGGAGCGGCTCTATCTGCACTATCTGCTGTTGCACATGGACCGGCTGAGCGGTTCGGCGCTTCGATACCTCAAGCTCGCCGTCGACGAGGAGCTCGCGCACCGCGCCGAGCCGCCCCCGTTGCCGGCCGAGAGCGCGACGGCCGAGCACTCGTCGTGAAGCCCAGCGTCCGCGCCCGTGACTCGAGCGCCCGGTAGACATCCGGGTCGCACTCGACCCCGATCGCACGGCGGCCCCAGCGGGCCGCCGCCCAGAGGGTCGTGCCGGTCCCCGCGAAGGGGTCGAGCACCGTGTCTCCCTCCACGGAGAACATCCGCACGAGACGTTCGGCGAGCTCGGGGGGAAAGGCACCGCTGCGGCCCCGCGGCGATTTCTGCCGTGCTCCCCGGATGTCGGTCCAGACCTGGCTGAACCAGCGATCGCGCTCGTCGCGCGAGAACCGGCTCTTCCACCGGGTCGCGTCGTGGGCGGGAAAACGACGCAGCCTCCCCTTCCGGAAAAGCAGAATGTACTCACAATCGAGCGTGACGTACGCGTTCGGCGGGAGGAACCCCGAACCGAGGAATGCGTTCGGGCGGTTGGTCGGTTTTTTCCATAGAATATACGGGAGAGGAACGAGTCCGAGCCGCGCGACCGAGACGAGCGTTTCCGCCGGGTTCGGCCAGAGCCGAAACTCCCCGTTTGCCGAACGGAGCGCGTCGCCGATGTTCACGGCGAGAATCCCCCCCGGCACGAGAACGCGGTGGCATTCCGCCCATGCGTCCGCGAGCACCCTCAACATGCCGTCATAGTCCGAGGCTCCGAGAGAGCGGAAGAGGCCGTCCCATTGGGGGATCATCGGGTACGGCGGCGAGGTTACCACGAGATGCACCGAGGCGCTCGGGACCTCGCTCAATTGGCGGGCGTCGCCGTGGACGAGACGGACGGACCCCCGGGGTGGGCGCCGCACGGCCGGCGGATGCCCTCCTCTCATTAATACGGCCCACCGTCTCGACGGACCATGCGGCTCGACCGACCGGTCCTTCAGGTCGCGCTCGACTTCGAAAACCTCTCCCGGGCCCTCCCCGCGGCGCGCGAAGCGGTCGAAGGGGGCGCCGACTGGGTCGAAGCGGGAACCCCCCTCATCAAGAGCGAGGGGCTCGATGCCGTCCGTGAACTGAAGAAGGCGTTCCCCGCCCAACGGATCGTTGCCGACCTGAAAGTGATGGACACGGGCGCCTTCGAGGTCGAGATCGCCGCGAAAGCGGGCGCCGACATCGTCACGGTCCTCGGGGCGGCGGACGATGGCACCATCGCGGAGGCGGTCCGGGGCGGGGAGCTCTACGGGGCCGAGGTGATGGTCGACCTCCTCGGCGTGGCCGACCCCATAGCTCGGACGCAGCGCGCGGCCGAGCTGGGCGCCGCCGCGGTCTGCTGGCATGTCGGCATCGACATGCAGATGGCCGGCAAGACGCCGTTCGCGGTGCTGGGAGAGCTCGCGAAGTCCTCCCCGATCCCCGTTGCTGTCGCCGGTGGTCTTACGAGCGAGACCGTGGCCGAGGCGACGCGGGCCGGCGCCCGGATCCTCATTGTCGGCGGGGCGATCACGAAGAGCCCGAAGATCGTGGAGGCGACCCGCCAGATCGTCGAGGCGATCCGGACCCAGAAGGAGGTTCCCTCCGAGCATTTCCGACGGTACGGCGGGGAGGAGCTTCGGGCCGCATTCCTCCGTGTCTCGAGCCCCAACGTCACCGATGCGATGATGCGCCAGGGGGCGATGCACGGCCTCCTACCCCATCTCAAGAACCCGACCGTTCGAATGGTGGGCCCCGCGGTGACTGTCGTGACCCGGGACGGCGACTGGGCGAAGCCGGTCGAGGCGATCGACCGCGCCGGGCCCGGCGATGTGATCGTCGTCGACGCCGGAGGCGCGACGACCGCGGTCTGGGGAGAGCTCGCGAGTTGGTCGGCGCAGGGCCGGAAGGTAGCGGGTGTCGTGATCGACGGCGCCGTCCGGGACCTCGACACTATCCTCGAAATGGGGTTCCCCGCGTTCAGCCGGTCGGTGAGCCCGAATGCGGGCGAGCCGAAGGGCCACGGAGAGATTGGCGTCGAGGTCACCGTCGGGGGTCAACGGGTACGCCCGGGGGATTGGATTGTCGGCGATGTGAGCGGCCTCGTGGTCGTACCCCGCGAGAGGGCCCAGGAAATAGCGAATCGCGCGCTCGACGTCCTCGAACACGAGAACCGGGTGCGGGAAGAGATCCAGCGCGGCTCTACGCTGAGCGCCGTTCAGAAGCTCGAACGCTGGGAACGGGTCGGCTGACGCTTCGGCGGTGCACCGAAACGCCGACCTAGACCTCGGTGATCGCCTTCAGCACGTGGGAGTGCACCCAGAAGGATTCCGCGAGCGATTGGCTCCTCGCCCGTTGGTGGCGATTGGGTCCCGCCCAGTGATAGTTCCAGGGAAACGGATACTCGACCTCCCAAAGGACCAGGCCCTCCGGCGGCGCAAGGGGTAGGGTCAGTCGTTCGCGCCCGCGCACGGCCGCCTCGAGACGGGCGAGCGGAAGTCGGCCCGAATCGTGCTCGCGCAAAGCGGCGACGATCTTCCGTACCATCCCCCAAACGAAGGAGGGAGCGCGGACCTCTACGACGAACCCGCCCGTGGTCTCTTGGATCGTCACCGTCTCCACGACCCGTTCGACGGGGGCTCCGGCGGGGAGCGCCCGCCCAAAGGAGCGGACGTCAATCGTCCCTTGGAAGAGACGGGCGGCGCGCTCCCAGCTTCCGATATCGTGATCGCCTTGGAACACGAAATACCGGTAGGTTCTCCGGACAGCGCGGCGCACGCGAAACTCCTCGGAGACCTCCGTGGCGGCCGTGCATGTCACCTCGGGAGATATTCCGTTGAGGGAGCGCAGGAGCGCCCCCCCCGGAAGGTCCGCGGTAATGACGAACGCGTTCGCCCGCGCACTCACCCCTCGATCGGTCCGGCTCGCCACGGCGAGGCCCGCGGAGCCCGCGGGAGGAACGATACCGAGTCGAGAAAGTCCGCGGAGGAGTTCTCCTTCGACCGTTCGAAGTCCGGGCTGCCTCGCCCATCCCGCGAAAGGACGGCCATCGTAACCGAATTGCACGAGCCAGCGCATCTCGAAACAGCCCCGAGTGATCGCCTCTCGAGAGGGCCGGACCCCCGATGATAGTTCCTTGAGAACGCCTATCAGCCATACCGCTATTGATTACTATATACTCTACGGCAGATGACTATAAACCACTAGGAAATTTCGTCCGACCGATGACAACCGGGCCCTCCCGCGGGTTCTCCGCGGGGCGTACACGTTGCGGTTGACATCGTCCTCACGGACCGTGGAAAGAAGAACGGCAGGAGAAAAATGAGCAGCAACCAAACGGGAATGAATGCGCCGGCGGCGAACCAATCGGACACTATCCAGCGAAAGAAAGGGGGTCGTGGGACCATGATCGCGGTAATCGCGGTCGTGGTCGTGATTCTCCTCATTCTGGTCGTGGGGTACTCGGCCGGATGGTTCAAGTCCTCGAACAGCACGACCAACAACAGCGGGTGCACGTCACCGGCTTCGACAACCATCAGCGGCGCCGGGTCGACCCTGGTCGCGCCCCTCATGGACGCGTGGGCCCTCAGCTACTCGGCGAGCACGGTGAACTACGCGGCGGTCGGCAGCGGAGCGGGCATCTCGGACATCACCGGTAAGACGGTGGATTTCGGAGCCTCGGACGCACCGTTGAACCCCGCGCAGCGGACCGCTATTCCCTCTCCGGGTGTGTTGACCATCCCCGAATCGATCGGGGCCGCGGTTCCGATCTACAATCTTCCCTCGCTCAGCGCCCCGCTGAAGTTCACCGGGCAGGTCCTCGCCGCCATCTACCTCGAGGACATCACGAACTGGAACGACTCCGCGCTCCAGGCGATCAACCCGGGAGTCACCCTCCCCAACGCGGCGATCGTCGTGGTCCACCGGTCGGATGGGAGCGGCACCACGTTCGCCTTCTCGAGCTTCCTCTCGGCCTCGAATGCTACCTGGAAGAACACGCTGGGCCACGCCACGACCATCAACTGGCCGTCGGGTGAGGTTGGATCGAAGGGCAACTCGGGCGTTACGGCGACCGTGAAGTCGACGGTCGATGCCATCGGGTACGTCGATATCAACTACGCGTTGACGAACGCCGTCTCCTTTGGAGCCGTCCAGAACCCTGCCGGAAACTACATCGTGGCGAACCTGACGAACATCGCGTCGGCCGTGAAGGACTCGAACCCGGTCTTCCCGACGCCGACCGGGGACTGGTACAACTTCACGGTGGAGAACGCCCCGGGCGCTCAGGACTATCCGATCGCGACGTTCACGTATCTGTTCGTCTACACGGACCTGGGAGTGGCGTACTCGACCTACACCATGGACAAGGCACAGAACCTGGTCAACCTCCTCCTGTGGATGGTCGGTGACCAGACCGGCCAGGGTCAGACGTTCGCAGCCCAGAACTACTACGTCCCGCTCTCTACAGCGGCGATGGCGTTCGACACGAGCGAGATCAACTCGATCACGTTCAACGGAGCGAAGATCACGACCTGCGTGCCAAGCTAGTGCGAAGTACCGCACGGACCCTTCCCTCGGCGAGGTGGGCGGACGATGACCCGAGGAAACCCCTTCCCTACGTTTCCCTCCCGCAAGACCCGAGCGGTATCGAAGTGGGGGGACCGAATATTTCTGGTGCTCACCGCCGTCGCCGCGGCCGGGCTCATCGCGGTCCTCGTGGCACTCGTCGTCGTGCTTTACCACGGCTCGCTTCCGACGATCAATGCTCTCGGACTGAACTTCCTGTACACCCTGACCTGGAACCCGCAGGGGAACGTCTACGGAATCGTACCCTTCGCGATCGGCACTCTGCTCACGAGCGCGATCGCCCTTCTGCTCGCAATCCCTCTGTCGATCGGGGCCGCGATCTTCCTGACGCAGCACGCCCCGACCTGGCTCCGAGAACCGGTGGCGCAAGTGATCCAGCTCCTGGCCGCAATTCCGTCGGTCGTCTATGGATTCTGGGGCCTCATCGTGCTGGTTCCGATCATGCGGTACGACGTCGACCCAATCCTCGCGAACGTCCTGGGTTGGACCGGCTGGTTCTCGGGACGGCATATCGGTCTCGATGTCCTCACGGCGAGCGTCGTGCTGTCGATCATGACGGTCCCGACAATCACCGCGATCAGCAAGGACTCGATTCTGGCGGTGCCCCGGAGCCAGAAGGAAGCGGCGCTCAGCCTGGGCGCGACCGACTGGGAGGTGTCGAGAAGGGCCGTGATCCCCTACGCCCGCAGCGGAATCATCGCCGGCATCGTGCTCGGCCTCGGACGCGCGCTCGGTGAGACGATGGCGGTCACGCTGGTGATTGGGAATGCGAACGTGATCCCGACCTCGTTGTTCTCCCAAGGTCAGACGATAGCGAGTCTGATCGCCAACGACTTCTTCGAACAGGAGACGCCGCTCGAACTCCCGGCCCTTCTCGAGGCGGCGCTGTTCCTGCTCATCATCACATTGGCCGTCAACATCGTGGCCCGATGGATCCAGGCGCGGTTCCAGGCCGGCCGGGCGGTGGGAGCCGAGTGATGTTCGACCGGGCCATGCGACGCAAGCTCTTCAGCCACGGCATGACGATCCTCACCGGTGCCACGGTGGTCATCGTCCTCATTCCGTTGTTCTGGATCATTTACGAGTCGGCCCTTCTCGGTGGCAGCGTGTTCTCTCTCGGTTTCTTCACTCAGAACATCCCCGCGCCGTGCTCCGCTCACACGGGCGTTACCTGCTCGACGGAGGGCGTGGGGTCGGCCATTCAGGGAACGGTCTACCTCTTGCTTCTGGCTTCCCTCTACTCCGTGCCGGTCGGACTCGGCGCCGCGATCTTTGCCGTGGAGTACGGCGGCCAGCGAGCGTTCGCCCGGGCGATCAGCATGGCCGCGGACGTTCTGTCGGGGGTTCCCTCGATCGTAGCCGGGATGTTCATCTACGCACTGCTGATCGTCTACGAGCCCGCCATCGTCTTCAGCGTCTTCTCCGGGTCGCTCGCCTTGGGGGTGATCATGCTTCCCATCGTCATGCGGACGAGCGAGGAAGCATTGCGGACCATCCCGCACTCCGTGCGGGAAGCGGCGCTCGCTCTGGGAATCTCCCGCTGGAAGACGTCGGTGAGAATCATCCTGGTCGGGGCACTACCGGGCGTGCTGACCGGAGTCCTGTTGTCGATCGCGCGTGCCGCCGGGGAAGCGGCGCCACTCCTGCTGCTCGACAACGGGAGCCTTCACCCGTGCCTGTCTGTCGACACCGTCTGTCAATCGCTTTCACTGACTATCTATCTCGGAGCGACCTCGGCCTCTTCGAACTATGTTGCGATTGCGTGGGGGGCGGCCCTCCTCCTCATTATCATCATTCTGGGTCTAAGCATCGTTTCGCAGCTTGTCCTGAACCGGACGGCTCGAAAGTGGGGCCAAGGGAGCTAGTCATGGCGATTCTGAGTGATACAATCAAGATGGATGTCCAGCACCTCGGCGCCTTCTACGGGAAGAGCCGTGCGATCGAGGACATCAACATTCAGGTCCCCGACCGGAAGGTCACGGCGATCATCGGCCCGTCCGGGTGCGGGAAGTCGACGCTCATCCGGTGCCTCAACCGCCTCCACGAAACCACCCCGAAAGCGCGGGTCGAAGGGAGCGTGTTGTTGGACGGAGAGGACCTCTACCAGCTCGACCCAACGGCGGTTCGTCGTCGCGTGGGCATGGTCTTCCAAAAGCCGAATCCGTTCGCGACGATGTCGATCTACAACAACGTCTCTGCGCCGCTTCGATTCAACGGCCGTCCGTCCCGCGAGGAGACCGACGCCGCGGTTCTGCGCGCCCTGAAGCAGGCGGCGCTCTGGGACGAGGTACGGGACCGGGTCGACGCTCCCGCCACCTCCTTGTCGGGCGGCCAACAACAGCGACTCTGTATCGCCCGGGCCCTGGCGGCCAATCCGGAAGTACTGTTGATGGACGAGCCGTGCTCCGCGCTCGATCCCATCGCCACCGCCAAGATTGAGGAACTGATAGGTCAGCTGAAAAACGACTATACGGTGGTCATAGTGACGCACAACATGCAGCAAGCGGCGCGGGTTTCCGAATTTACCGCCTTCCTCTACCTCGGCAAGCTGGTCGAATTCGGTCCGACGGAGGACCTCTTCGAACGGCCGAAGGAGAAGCTGACCGAGTCGTACATCACGGGGAGGTTCGGATGAGCGCTGACCCTCTCGCCGCCACGGGACGACCGCGAGGGTACGACCTCGAGATCCGTCAGCTCAAGGGACGCGCGGTGACGATGGGGCAATGGGCCTTCGACATGTTCCGGGATGGGTGGCGCGCGTTCAACAAGGGAGACCTGACGGCCGCGCAAGCGGTCCTCGACCGGGGCGACGATCTCGACCGGCTGGACGAGGACATGGAGCACGCCGCAATCGCCTTTCTCGTCCTCCGGCAGCCCACCGCAGGAGACCTTCGGACCGCAGCAGCTCTTCTCAAGATCACCACCCACCTCGACCGGGTCGGCCGGCTCGGATTCGATATGGCCCGGATCACGACGGCGGACCCCCCCAAGGAGCCGGCCGAACTCCGCGAGGTTCTCGATCGGATGGACACCGTGGTCGAATCGATGGTCGAACAGTCGCTCGATGCGCTCGCTCACGACCGGGCCGATCTAGCCCGTAATCTGTTCCGGCGGGATGACGAGGTCGACCACCTCCACCGCGACGCGAACCGGATCATCCTGCGGGAGCTGAAGAGCAAATCCTCGAACACGTCCCGGCTCGCGGCCGACCTTCTCGTCGCGCGCCACTTCGAACGGATCGCCGACAATGCTTGCAAGGTCGGCGAAAAGACGGTCTACGCGCTCACCGGCCAGCGACGGTCCGAGTACCTTCCCCGCCACCGCGTCAAGCCCTATACCCTCGAACCCCCGTTCCTAACGCCGCCGTCGACGGAGGGGGCCCCCCCCGAATAGATCGTTCCGGCGAGCGAGTCCGGCCTCCTTGCGAAACATTGCCCAATGGGGTCCGGCATCCGTCCGAACCTCGAAGAATACGGTACTTTACGGAGTTTAGGTCCGGCCTCTATTTCTCCTCGTAAGAAATCTACCGGTGATGCCGAGGGGCCCGGGGCGGTCGCCCGGCACGGGACCGGGCTAGAGCGCGGATGAACAGGAACGAACCGGAGGTCGGAGGGCTACCGCCCTCGTCGACCGGGACCCTCCGGCTTCCCTTGCATTCTCTGCCGCCGGAGGAAGCTCGATGAGCACCGACGCTGCCACGACAATACCACCGGCCGAGCAGCTCGGAACCCCATCTCGCCGACGTTCGGGAATGGTCCGAACCCGCGTTGCCATCACGATCGCGGTCGTCCTCCTGCTCGTGGGAATCGGCGGAGGCTACGCGATCGGGAATCTCCTCCATTCCGGCTCGTCGACTACGGTGCTTACCGAAACCGGTTCGAGTCTACTGTACCCCCTCATGAAGATCTGGGGTCCGAACTATACCGCCTACAACCCCTCCATCAGCGTCTCCCCGGTCTCCTCCGGCAGCGGGATCGGTCAATCGGACGCAGAACTCGGCCTGGTGAACATTGGGGCCTCCGATGGGTATGTCGTCAACGGGTCGGTGACAAATATCATCAACGTGCCGGTGGCGATCTCCGCACAACTCATCTGGTACAATCTTCCCGGTCTGACCGGTCACCTCAACCTCAACGGCACCGTGCTCGGCATGATCTACGCCCAGGATATCACGAACTGGACCAACCCATGGATCCTGAACGCCCAGAACGCTTCGATCCGGAACGAGCTCGCAACGCGTGATGCGAACCTCCCGATCTACACGGTCGTGCGCGCCGACTCGAGCGGAGACACTTTCCTGTTCACGTCGCTCTGTTACATGTCCTGGAGCGACTTTCCGTTCCAACCCGCGAACGGTGGTCTCTCCGGCTTGGCCGGCTCCCGGGTGATTCCGGAGACCGGCAATGCGGGAATGGTGCAGGGCGTCGAAAGTCAGGTGGGGGCGATCGCCTACATCGGGATCAGTTACACGCGCACCGTGAGCGGGCCGAACCTCAACTATGCCGCGGTCGGCGACAACGCCTCGCTTTCGTCGCTCGGCGGCGAAAACACGTCCAACTACGTTCTCCCGACCGCCGCCAACATTTCGGCCGATGCCACACTGGGCCTCCAGCGCCTCGACTTCGCTCAACAGCAACTCGCTGTCAGTTTGATCCTCGGGGGGAGCTGGGCTGGCGCGGTCAATCTCGTCCGCGGAGGGGGGGGGTCCAACCCGACCGGAAATTCGACACCTTATCCGATCACGAATCTCGAATACGCTCTGATCAAAACCGTTCCAGAAGGGAACATCGTCACTCTCTCTGCCCTCCGGGAATCCGTGAATTTCCTGCAGTGGGCGATCACGTTCGGGAACCTTCCGGTCTACCTGAGTCAGGTAGGATTTCTTCCCCTAACATCCGAGGTCGCCGGGCTCGACACGGCCGAGCTCAGTTCGGTCCAGGTCTGAGGGCGCCTCGGGTCGGTGAACACGGTGAACTCTACCCCGGCCCCTGTGCCCGCGGGGGAAGGGAAGGTCGTCCCGAGCCCTCCCTCGCCTCCTTCCGAGACATCGCGCCCCGTCCCGGCACCTCGTCTGCGTCGACTCGGGAGGGTCCTGACCATCATTCCAGCGCTGGTACCGACGGCCTTCTTGGTCGCGATTGTCCTCGCCCTGTTCGCGCTGAGCGGCTTCGCCGTGAACATCTCCTGGTCACCGTTCCAGGTCGGAGTTCGCTGGCCCGAGAATTTTGGCTGGGGATTCTTCGGTTCGGACTGGGACCCGCTCGCGGCCCCCCCCGGCCAACCGCACTGGGGGGTCATGGTCTTCATCGTCGGGTCGTTCCTCACCGCGGTCCCCGCGCTCTTCCTGTCCATGGCGATCGGCCTGGGCTTGGCGATCGCCTCCACCACCTACCTGCCCCGATCCGTCACCCGATGGCTGGATTCGTTCGTGGACCTGCTCGCGGGCATCCCGAGCGTGGTGTACGGGATCTGGGCATTTGTTCTGATCGCGCCGATCTTTGGAGGCACGCTCAATCCCTGGCTCGCGGATCATGTCGGGTTCATCCCCGGATTCGGTCCTCCCCCCGGTCTCGCGGGCGGGACCGGACTGCCGGTCACCATATTCGTGCTGACGTTGATGTCGCTCCCGATCACCACCCTTCTGATTCGGGACTCGCTGCGCGCGATACCGACTGACCTCTGGGAAAGCGGCCTCGCCCTCGGAGCGACCAGATGGGAAGCCGTGCGTCGGATCTCCCTCCGGCACGGGAGTCGGGGAATCGTTAGCGCCGCCTTCCTTGGTTTCGGGCGGGCCTTCGGGGAGACGGTAGCGGTCGCGATGGTGCTGGGCGTCAACGCGGCCTATCCGATCAACTTCTACAGTTCCACCGGGACGATCGCGGCCACGATCTTCGGTCTCCTCGACTCGGCGTACGGGAACTCGCATTTCCTCGCGGCGCTCTCGGAGATGGCGATCGTGCTCCTCGCGATCTCGCTCGTCGTCAACCTCGTCGGTCGACGGTTCATTTCGAGCATCATCGCCTACGAGGTCCCCGGGATCTAAGGGAGCGTTCCAATGGCGGACCTCACGATGAGCGATTCCTCATCGGCGACGGAGGACAGCCTGTTCGACCGGTCGTTCCGGACGCGATGGAGGGTCGGATTTGACCGCGTGGTCGGATGGCTCTTGCCCCTCCTTTTCCTCGTTGCGATCCTCCCGATCCTCGACCTCGTCGGTTACATCTCCTACCGGGCCCTCCCGACGCTCTCGTTCCAGGTCCTCACCAGCACCAGTCTGACCCGGACAGACACGCTGGGCGTGCCGATTCTCAGCACCGCCGAGATCATGGCATTCTCGACGGTTCTCGCGGTCGCCTTTGGCCTCCTCGGCGGGGTGGCCACCGCCGAGTTCTTGTCGGAACGGGCCGCGGGCTGGGTCCGCATGAGCGCGAACCTGCTGGTCGGTCTCCCATCCGTGACGCTCGGGTACTTCGGCTACTTCACCTTCGTCCTCTACTTTGGCTGGGGGCTCTCGTTCGTCGCCGCGGTCTTCACGCTGGCCTTCTTCATGACGCCCTACATCTTCCGGACCGCCGACCTCGCCTTCACCTCGGTTCCGCGCCACATCCGCGAGGCCGCGGTCGGGTCCGGAGCGGCCCCGCACCAGTACATCCTGCGGGTCGCAACCCCGATCGCCTTCCCGCAGGTGCTGAACGGGATCTTCCTCGCCATGGCGATCGGGATCGGTGAGACAGCACCAATCGTTCTCACCACGACCTTGAGCACGACCCTTCCGAGCACGCTCTACTCGCCCGTCTCATTCCTGACTGCCCTCATCTGGGAGAATTACGCCCAATCCACCGCGACCCCGGCGGGGCGCGCGCTCGTCGACCTCGCATTCCAGGCCGCGTTCCTGCTGATTGTCGTGGTGATCGCCCTGAACGTCGTGGTACGGGTCATCTCCCATCGTTTCGAAAAGCGGCTCGAGGGCCTCTATCAATGAACGGCGCAGGTCCGGCGAACGGAGGGGCCGTGATGTCGGTACAGCATCTCGGGGTCTGGGCCGGGGAACACCATATCCTCGACGACGTCACTCTCGACTTTGCCCCGCATAGCCTCACTGCGGTCGTCGGACCCTCCGGGTGCGGAAAGACGACGTTCATCCGCTCCCTCAATCGCATGGTCGAGGTCACGCCCGGACTCGTGGTGAATGGGTCGGTCCTCTACCTGGGTCAGAACATCTACGACCGCCGGGTGAACCCGGTGCATGTGCGGCGGCGAATCGGCATGGTGTTCCAGCGACCTACAGTGTTTCCCATGACCGTCTTCGAGAACGCCGCGTTCGGTCTCCGGCTCATCCATACCGACGAAGAGGAGATCGACCGCCAAGTCACCGGGGCGCTGATTCGCGCCGGCCTGTGGGACGAGGTGAAGGACCGGCTGGACCGATCGGCCCTCTCCCTGTCGGGAGGGCAACAACAGCGTCTGTGCATCGCCCGAGCCCTCGCGGTCCGCCCGAAAGTGATCCTTCTTGACGAGCCGACCTCGGCGCTCGACCCGGTAGCGACCCAACGTCTCGAGGCGACGATGCAACGGCTGAAGGAGGATTTCGTCCTGATCCTGGTCACGCACAACGTCGGTCAAGCCGCACGAGTCTCCGACCGCATCGCCTTTCTCCACGCGGGTCGGCTGGTGGAGGTCGGACCAACCGAGGAGATGCTCGAACGCCCGAAGGATCCCCTGACGGCGCAGTTCATCACCGGCCGGTCCGAGCAATGAGGGGGGCTCTCGACCCCCGCGCCCGGGGCCGGAGGCCCGTTCGGGGCGCCGGCTAGAGCGGGACGCCAAAGCTCATTAGACGGGCCGGGGACTCGCCGTCCGGGCGACCGGCCCATGCTCCCGTAGTCTAGTCCGGTCAAGGATAGAGGGCCTTCGAGACGTCCGAGAGGGCGTCGAGGAAACCCTCCAACGCGGGTTCGAATCCCGCCGGGAGCACTCTTCGGGCTCCTGAGGCACTTCCTGCCGACCGCCGCTGGAACAGGAGCCGGGGGCCCGATCCCCCACATTGGCGGTCGCGCCGGTTCTCGCGTCCCGCCTTCGAAACCAACATAATTGCCGTATGATAGATATAGTCTATAGATTCAACCCTTATACCTCCGTAAGGCTTCGTCTCTCCGCTGAATTAGATGGAAGGGCGGAAGCTTCAGCTCGCGGGCGGCTCGACCTACCTTGTGTCACTCCCGAAACGTTGGGTACTGAACGCCGGCTTGAAGGCCGGGGACACTCTCTTTGTCGACACGGCCGCGGACGGGACCGTGTCGGTGCGTCCCCACGCTGCGGAGAAGCCCGCCGCGCGGCGCAAGATCTTTCAGGAGAAGGGCGAGGAAGCCCGCGACCATCTGCTCCGGAAGTTCATCGGTGCCTACATCTCGGGCTTCGGGGTGATCGAGGTGCGATTCCCTCCCGACCGCGGGCCGTTCGTGCGACGCGTTGCCCGGGAGTTCTGCCGCCTCGTCATCGGCCCCGAGGTCATTGAGGAGAGCCGAAACTCGATCGTCATCCAGGACCTTTCCGACCCCTCCGAGTTGAGCTCGGAAAAGTGCCTTCGGCGCATGCACCTCACCGTGCGTGCGATGGTCGAGGACGCCATCGCCGCGCTGAAGAAGTCCGATGGCGCCTTGGCGCACGACGTGGCGCTCCGGGACCAGGATGTCGACCGATTGTACTGGATGGTCGCCAAACAGTTCCACCTCAGCAACACGGTGGCGGTCTCTGCCGATAGCGCGTTCGATCAACGCGCGATCCACGGCTACCAACTCGTCGGGAAGCTTCTCGAGCGGATCGGCGATCACGCTCAACGAATCGCGTTGACCTTCCCCGTGTTGGCCGACGGAAAGGTCCTCGACCCGAAGCTCGTGAAGGATTTCGAGGAGGCCGCGTCGTCGGCGGTGGCAATCCTGGACCGCGCGTTCAATGCTCTCATTTCCGGCGACATCGATGCCGCCAACGAGGCGATTGACGGCCGGGTGGAGCACCAGAAATTGATCGACGGGCTCTCCCACCGCGTGGCCACTCGAAAGGGCGAGGAACTGCTTGCTCTGGGGACGATCGTGAATAGCCTTGGGCGGAGCGCCAGCTACGCGGCGGACATCGCCGAACAGGCGATCAACATGGCCGTGCTGGTCGACGCGGAAGCGAAATAGCGAACGCCGCCACGTCAGCGACGGGTCGCCGCGGCGCCGGGCACCGAAACTTTCCCCGCCGGAGAGGGAGTGGCCGGCCCCTCGGAGAACGCGTCGGTCGGAGGAGGACCCTTGCCCGCTTCCTGAGCAGCTTTCGCCGCGGCGTTCGATGCGACCACCGCGCGGACGGTATCGCGATCGACCCGGTACAGGCGACGCGACACTCCGTATTCGATCGCGAGGTCCGCCGCCTCCAGGAGGCGACGAGGGTTTCCGCCGGCGGCTTCGTTCAACGCCGCGATCGCCTCCCGGTCGAAGGGGTAGGTGGGGTCGAGGTCCTCGACCAGCCGCTTTGGGAGCATCTTCTTCGCGAGCAAGAGACTCGCTTCTTCTGTTGTGAGGCCCGGGAGATTGAAGGTTCGGTTGATGCGCGACGCCAAGGGTGCGTGGTTAACGGTGAGCCAAGCCAAGTAGCTTGGATAGCAAACGAACATGATCAGCACACCGGGCCTGATCACGTCAGAGATCTCCTGAAGGGTTCTCGCAAAGTTGTGCACCTCCGCCGATTCCATCAGGTTGTGAAGATCGTTCAGCAGCAGGAAGGACGGGGCAGTTTCGTTCAGGGCGAGACCGATCGCCTTGCCGGCAGCAATCGGGTCGTAATTCTCATCCTTGAGTTTTTGCAGGGTCTGGATGCCTCGAAGCCACGCCGGTGACGAGAACGTCTTCGTGCGCCCGGCTGCCTGCGCCGCCTTTTGGAACTCCTCCGCGAGCCCTCGTAGAACCCAACTGGTCTTGGCCGTGATGTCGAAATAGACTGTGAACGCCTTCTGCTCCCGCGCGCGTGCGGCGGCCAACAGGAGGCGCTCCGTCTTTCCCGTGCCGTGGGCGCCGACGATGGCGACGATCGCGCGATTCTCCTTCTCGAAGACCTCTTCCTCGATGTTGCGCAGCGCGTCGTCGACTTCGAGGTTCACATGGAACAGTTCGACGTCCTCCAGATTCTCGCTCGCGAGCTCCCGGAACGGGTTTCCCGTCAGCCCGTACCGCTCGTACGATCCGCCTGGCACACTACCCTCACCAGAAATTACAACACCCGGCTTCGAAGGTCGATCGCAATCCGCTCTCCATCGAACTGATAATAAATGTTCCGGTCGAAGAACCTCCCCTCGGTCCACTTTGGGATTCGCAGGAAGCGGATCAGCCCCTCCGGTCCTTCGCGCGAATGGAATTGCAGTACCCCGTCGGCGAGGTGCGCGACCACCGCTTCACCTCGCGGCTCGAACATTCCCCGGTCGGTACCGAGCATCACGCTCGTCTTCTTCTCTCGGCACGTGGCTCGAAGGCTTCTCAGCATGGCCGCGAGCTCCGGGGCTTGAAGGTCGAGGGTCAGAAGTGAGAAGGAGTCGACCGCAAGAAAGCCCCCGCGCCCCGAGAAATCCGATAGGTCGGCGATGGCGTCTCGCTCGAGGATCTGGAGATTGACGTCCTTCGGTGAAATTCCACCCTCCTGGGCGAGGAGGTCCAGGAGCTCGGCCCGGTCTCGCGAAATGACGAACGATACCGGCATTCCAACTCTCAAAGCCGTCAGACCCACTCGGCGGACAAAGAAGTTCTTGCCCGAATCCGCGCCGCTCTCGACGACCACGACGCTTCCCGTGGTAACCTCGGGAAGGATGGTGTCGAGACCCGGAACTTCTATCGGAATGCCCATTGCTTCCGGCATACAGAATCCCGCCTTAATGAGGAGCAGAGTAGAGTTCGATTCCCCCCCATAGTCCACCGTAAACTATGTGGAACAGGCCTATCCCTCCTCGCGCCCGTCGACCATCGATGCGACGTTTCCGGGCGAACCGCCGCGCGCTGGCCGAAATCGTGGGCACCCTGATGCTCGTTCTCATCGTGGTCGTGGCCGTCACAGCGTTCTCGCTATTCGTCGCCGGTTATCAGGCGCAACTCCAAGCGGAGCAAGCGCAAGCCCACCAGCGATCTTTGGAAGACATCCGGATCCTGAGCGTCAGCACGGTCCTCAACAACACGACCAACAATGCAAGCTACTCGAAGATGAGCTTCGTCGCGGGAAGTCTCGACGTCAATAACATGATGGTGAACGAGTTGCTCGTTAACGGTCAGTTCATCAACTATTACACCGTCACTCCGCTCGGTACCGGATCGACCCTGAGGGTATGCCCCCTCTGCAATATAGCAGACTACCCCGGCACTGTGAAACTGTTCAATCTGACCTCCCTCGAACAAGTGACAGTCAATGTCAACCTCACTCTCCAAAACTCGACGACCGATCCGACGGGTGGGTTCTTGAGCCCCTACACCCTCGGGACCTCCGGACCGACCGACTACATTGCAATTAGCCTATTCACCACTTACGACAATGATTTTGCTCGCACCTACTCTGCGCCGACCGCCATCGCCCTGACCGAACCATCGGAGATTTTCAGCAATGGCAACGATACGCCGGTGGTCGTCTTTGATGGGAGCGAGTCCTTGGTCCCTGCCAACGACACGATTGTATCCTGGTCGTGGACCATCACGAACCAGACTCACAACTTCTCCCTCAATTTGACAGGCGAGAAAGCGCTCGTCCTGCAGAGCGATTTCGCGAAGGGCGTCTCCTTTACGGTCACTTTGACCGTGATCAGTTCGGCTGGACTCGCCGGGACCTCCAAGATCGTATACGTGGCTGACTGACTGGACGGACGGGCCGTTTCGAATTCGATAGCACCGGGCCTACGGGAAGACGATGGCAAACGCGATCGCCGTTGCGGCGACCAGTGCGAGAGAGTGCAGGATTCCATAGCGGGCTCGGCCCTCCGTGAAGGCTCCGATGATCGCTCCGGTGCCAAGAGCGTTGATGATCATCAATTCGAAAAATCGCTCTTTGAGGGTGTTGAAGGCCAAACGGGGCACCGCAGTCCGTGCGCTGGACGCACTGCTCGGGAGGCTGCCGAGACCGATGAACGAGATGTTGAGAGTCCCGAGTTCGGGGGCGATGTAGAGCAGAGCGAACAGAACCGCCATTAGGACGGAAAACGCGATGTAGATGACCGCCACCGGGAGCATGAGCTGCTTTTCGCGCTCCTCTTCAATCTTCACGAAGTCGTCCATATCCTTCGCCGCCCGGTAAACGACGAGCGCGGTTTCTCCCCCCGCGGCCGTCGCTTCCGCGATCAGGCCCGCGTAGCGGCTGATGAGCGGACTCGCCATCGGCTTGACCATGTCGAGAAGCACCTTGTCAAGCGGTCGACCCAGCCGTATGCCGTCCGAAGCGACTCGAAGATGCTTCGCCAGGATGTTCGTGTAGGTCTTGGCGAGCTCCGTGATCGACTTCGCGGGGTCGAGACCCCCCCGCATAGCATCCGCCAGTTCGAATAGGAATTGGGCAAACGCCCGCTCGTAGGCACGAATGCGCAGCATCTGCCGCCGCGCATCGATCCCGAATGCTGTAAGACCAATGAAAATGGCAATGATGAAGACGTAATCGATCGAGTTCGAGGGCCAGCTCGGATTGCTATAGACAACGGAGAGCCCAAACAAGATGAAGAGGAACGCCGCGACCATTGGGATGTACAGCGTGTAGTACTTCGCCTCGACCTGGTGGGTCGCGAAGTATCTTCGAAACGTGAACCTCGTCGTTTGTTTCAGATACAGGATGTATCCACCGACAGCCGCTCCTGCGAGCGCCGCCACGATCCCCGTGTAGAAGAGCAGCGTGAGGGGATTGATTCCGGCAAACGGATTGGCCGGGCCGGTGGTGATGTTAGTGTTGACGGTGAAGTTCCAACTTGCTACCGCCGAGTTTCCCGCGGCATCGACCACCATCACCGAGACGTTGTGAACTCCGTTCTTGAGGGAGAGAATCGAGGGCGTGGCATAGGTGACCTCGGAGGAAGTGATCGTGACCTCCGAAAACGTCGTGACGTTGATGCCGTTCACTATCATGAAGACACCCGTCATTGGTATCGTCGAGACATTGTCGTGGAAACCGACCGAGATGGTGGGCGTCGTTGAGCCGATCATCGAACCCGGCGCGGGTGTCTCTCCGCTGAAGGAGATCGGTTGGCTCGCGGCTCGAACCGAGCCCGTACTGGCCATGCCGGCAATGATGAGAAGGCCCAGCACCAATGCGAGGAGGAGCCAAGCCCGCACGACTTTCACTCCGCCCGCGAGTAGGCGATGGAGATCAGGATGATCGTCATGGCGACCGCGACGGGGACGAAGCCGAAGGTGAGCAAGAGGAGGAGCTCATTCGCGTTGAGACCGGCCGCCGTTGACCCCAGGGCGTTGATCAGGAACGCACCCACGGCGATCATGAGCACCCCGACGAGTACCAGGCTTACGTACATGTCCAGAAACGTCGACAGTCGCTCAATGAATTCCTTCTGGACGAGGCGCTTGAGCTTCAGCACGTCGTCGGACTTGGCGCGCAGGTATTCGTCCAGGTTCCCTCCCTGGTGAATCATGTTGGCGAGGTCCCAGAACGCCTCACGCACGGACTGCGATGGAGACCCTTTGGCGGTTTCCGCGAGGGCTGTGATGAGATCCTTTCCTTCGACGTCCGTGTGATAGACGACCCGCTTGAACTCGAGAGTCATCGCCGGGTCGTGGTCTCGGCGCGCGAACCGCCGGATAAGCTGAATCGGGGACATCCCGGTACTGGCCAACACCGAAAGTTCGCTCAGTGTGAAGGGGAGTTCCCGGTCGAGTTGGTCCTTCCGGTTCGCGATTCGCGTGCTGAGGAGAAAACGATAGGCCGCCAGAATGGTTCCCAGAGTGACACCGGTGATCAGCGCGACGTACGCGTACCAATCAGAAATCTTGAGGCCGTAGTGAAACAGAAGAAGCCCGAGCACGAAAGCGGCTACGGTCCCAAGAATCGTGGTGAGATACATCATCGAATAGTACATGCCGGGCGTGATGTCCATCCCGGCCCGCACGAGCTTCTCGGCCAGAAGTTCGGCACCCGAGCCGCGCTCGAAGCGAGCACCCCACAGCTTGTAGCAAAACGTCCCGTAGCTCTTCGAGAGCGGAGCCGGGGGCTTCGGCGGTGATGATTCCGGGGACTTCGCCTCCTCCACCGCCGGGACGGCATCCGCTTTCTTGAACATGGAGCCTTCAGCGGGCGGCGCGTTTCTCGAAGTCCTTCATCGCGGCGTCGGGGTCCACGTAGAAGGAGGCAATGGCCCGACTGACATCCTTGAAGTATGTGACGCCCAGCTGGTCCATCAATCGAAGGTACTTTTCCTTCCGTTTCATCTCCTGGACCAGATTGTCGAGCGACCGACCGACCCGTTCTCCGATCCTTTCCAGAACAAAACTCCGCCCGAGATACGTGAACGAATCCTCGGCCGGCTCCCACCGGAAGATGTCGTTCGTCAGCAATTCGTTCGTGGCTGCGTCCACTTCGAGGATTTCGGTGACGCTGGTCACACGGCGCACGCGGTTGTTGTTCACCACGACCTGGGCAGGGAACGCGACTGCGTCGAGGGCCTGGAAAAGGACACGGGGGATGTTCATCGGTTCGTTCTCGACCCGGTGGAGGAGTTCGGCTACGGATCCCGCGTGAATGGTGGACATCGAAGCATGCCCTACCGAGATGGCCTGGAAGAGCGTGAACGCCTCGACCCCACGGACCTCGCCGACGATGACGTACTCGGGACGCTGCCGGAGCGCTGCCACCAGGAGGTCGAAAAGAGTGACGCTCCCCATCGCCTTGCCGCCGCGACCGGACATGCCGGACACGCCGGAAACGCCCGAAACGCCCGAGGCCCCGGCCGACATCCCGTAACCGGAACGGGCGACGGATTGAATCCAATTCTCGTGGTCGATCTGGATTTCGGGCGTATCCTCGATCGAGACGATCTTGTCCTCGGGCCGCACGAACATGGTGACGGCATTCAGGAACGTCGTCTTGCCCGCCGCCGTCCCCCCCGAGATCAGGAGCGACCGGTGATGCTCGACCAGCGTCCAGAAGTACGCCAACTCGAACGCCGAGACCGTACCGAACCGTAGCAGATCGATGGGGGAAACCGGATCGTGCGAGAACTTGCGCACGCTGAACGTGGAACCTTTGCGGGTGACCTCGGTCCCGAGAGTGAGGTTGATGCGGCTGCCGTCCTCGAGCGTCGCGTCGAGAATCGGTTGGTAGATCGAAATGTGCTTCCCGGCGATTTGCGCCAACCGAAAGATGTACTTGTTCAGGTCCAGTTCGGCGTCGTACACGACATTGGTTCGCAGCGAACCGAAGACGCGATGGAAGACGAAGAGAGGAACCCCCGGTCCGAGACAACTGATGTCCTCCAAGAAGGGGTCGCGAAGCACCGCGTCGGTGCGTCCGAGGCCCAGGAAGTCACGCTGAAGATAGTAGAGCAGCACCGGCTGCCGTCGCTCGGATACCTCGATATCGTAAAGGTCCAGCACCGTCAAGAACCGATTTCGCATGTAGGCCTGTAGTTCCGGAGACTGTTCGAGCGTGGTCCCCGCCGTGATGGGAAGTTCCTCTTGCCCGATCATCGCCTCCATCCGAGCTCGAATTTGGGCAATCTTCTCCGGCTCTCCGGGCTTTAGCGTCGGTTCGAGAGCCATGTACTCGAATTCTTCGTCCTCCTGGCTGAAGTAGATTCGAACGAAGGCGAACGGCGGGTTCACGGGATAAGTGACGGTGAGATTCTTTCGACCGTTGGTGAGCTGTCGTCGCATGTAGCCGAGCTCCGCGGCGACGATCATCTTTTCGGAGGGTACGGGGCGCTTGAGAAGGAGGCTTTCTAGCTCGGAAGCCCTGCGAAGCAATGTCTGGCGATCCTTCGGTTTGAACCCCCCGGGTCTGATCTTCGGCGGCTGAGGCGCATTTCGGTCCCGGTGAGCGACCGCGGACGCCGAGGCCGCGTCGCCGGAATTCATCGGCGTCACCAAATGGGTCTTTCAAGATTAAGCGGACGGCACGGAAATGCCGTAGATGCCGTAGAGCACCAGTAGGAATAGGGAGCGTCGAACCTCCCCAGTTGGGACCGGCAATTACCTCGGGTTTCGGTTTCTATTTCGGTCCCGCATATCAAACTCCCACGCCTTCGAGGGAGTGCAGAAGGGCCCCGGGTGAACGCTCGAGGATCGACTGCGAAAAGCACGAAAAAGAAGGGGGAAAACGAAAAGAAATGAGCGCGAAAATGAAGCGAATTGAACGAGGCCGGCGGTTCCGGCGCACCCGTCTCTCGATCAATGAGCGGAGGGGAGTTTCGCCTGTCGTGGCGACACTTATCCTGATCCTCATCGCGGTCGCGGCGGCGGCGGCGTTGTACCTCTGGCTCGTCGCGTGGCAGGGCGGCGTGACTGCCGGTATCGGCAGCCCCGGAGCCCAGTACACGTTGACGATCGGTGGGAGCACGTCGGTCTATCCGTTTGCCAGCCAAGCGGCTTCCTGGTTCGAAGCGAACAACTCGGACGTTGTCGTCAGCGTGAACCAGGGCGGTAGCGGCGCCGGCATGGCTGCCGTTTGTTCCGGTCAGGTCAACATCGGGGAAGCGTCCGCGTTCTTCTCGGCCGCGAACCTTGAATCCTCGTATGGATGCCCATCGACCCTCAACGAGCAGATCGTCGCCTACGACGGCGTCGACCTCATCACCCAGACGGCCAACGCCCACGGCCTTGAGAGCATGCAGTGGACCACCCTCCAGACCATCATCGCGCAGGCGTCGAGCACCGCCCCGACCTCTGGGTTCATCTACCAGCAGGGCGGGAGCGTCGGCCCGACCTTCGACAACGTGCTCCTGAGCAGCATCACGGGCTACGTGGCGCCCACCCAGGGAACCGAGTTCCTGTGGAACCAGCTCCCGGCGTGCTCGGCCACCCAGAACCCCTGCGGTGGCGTTGCTCACGTGGAGCAGGTTGAATCCGCGGGCGTTGGTCCCCTCGCAAATGCTTGCGGAGCTCCGTGGACAGCGGACATTTGCGCCACGGTCCCCGGAACCACCGCCACCCCGTGCGGCTTCAGCGTATGCGCGGGCGGCGCAGTTGGGATCCACATCTACTACCGCTCGGACGTGAGCGGGACGACCCAGTCGTTCCTCTCGCGCCTGGTGGCAGCGAGTGGCGCTGCGAACGGAACCGCCGTCAGCCTCCAGTTCACTGGATGCAGCGGCGACAACCAGTTTGACGGGTGCGGCGGCTCGTACGCTTCCGCAGTTTCGACCGGTGAGGCCGGCAACCCTGCCGTCATCCAGGGAGTCGCGGGCGATGCCAACGGACTCGGCTACGCGTCCGACGGCCTCGTTCAGGCGTCCGGCTCGGGCGTTCTCCCCGTAAACTTCCAGGGCTACGGGCAGACCGTCACGGTCACCGTCCAGGGCGAGTCAACCGCCCTGAAGGCGATCGCGAAGGGGATCGCCGACGTGCGCAACGGCGGGGCAACCTACGGCACGGATCAGGCCTACATCGGCTGGCGCCCGTTCATGAACGTTGAGACCTCTCCCCCGACGGGCGAGGCGCTCCGGTACCTCCAGTTCGTCATGGACCCGGCCAACAACCAGAACATCGCGTCCGCGACCGCCGAGATCTCCGTCTACGCCTCGGGTCTCGCCGGCGTCGTCCCGATCACGCCAATCACGGGGTACCAAGAAACCCTGTAGATCGAGTGGTCCGAACCGATCAACCCTTTCCCGTCCCCCGGGCGAACCCCGGGGGGCCCTGATTTCTTGTTCTTCCTAGTTCGCTCGCTTGCGGCGCGCGGTGCTCCACGAGAGCGACCCTTCCACGGTGCGTACGCGACCCGTCTATTGACGGGTCCAATCGGGTGGGGCGGTACCCTCATCCTTCCCCGCCGTGGATCGCAGCGATTCAGCTCACTTCGTCCAAAGGTTGGTAGGTCCCCCGTCGAATCTCGATCAACCTCGTCGCGTCCGGCCGAGACCCGCGGCGACTCTCGACCACGCTGAGGTTCCGGTCGCTCGCGACCCGGTTCAATCGTTCGAATCCATCGGCCGACAGTTCCACCGGTGGAATTTTTGGGTCCGGAAGCCAAATCAGGAGATACTCGCGGTTTGCCGGAATCGGGGCCCGGCGTTCCACCAAATGCAGGGCAAAATCCGACTCTGCCCACGTGACTCCCCGCACCTCCCCGTTGTGGAGCACGAGTTCCAGACCTTCCTTCCAGAGGATGGCCTGGTCCGGCCAGTGGGCCAAGTCCCGACTGTAAAGGTGCTGTTGAACGACTGCGAGCGCCAACAGGATGACGCCGAACAGACCGATGGAGAGCCCGACCACAGTCCTCGAGGTGACCCATTCGGCCACGCCAACCGACGCCGTAACGACTCCGAGCAAAGCCAGCGCGAAGCGACCGACCCGGGCGGGGCGTTCCATGCGATCTCGCAGAATCTCCCCGCCCTCCTCAGGGGCTCGAACAATGGATTCACCCCCTTCGAGGTCCTCCGACTCGGCCTTCGGGGCGCCGGCGGCACTCATAGTGGGTCAAGAATGTCGCGAACCCTCACGGTCGGCTGGAGCCCCTCGCAGGGGCAGCGCGAAATTCGTTTGGCCACGACCCGTGAGAGTTCCATTTGAGGCATCCGTGTCGAATTGCTCCGGCCTTCACGACTCGCTCAGAGTGAGGTCCGAGTAGAACCCCACCAAGGTCGTATTGATCGGGCTCGGGTTGACGAACGCGAGATCCCAAGGACCCGGTGGGACCGTGACATCGAGTTTGTAGACGATCCCCCGACCCACCGTACCGGATGTCCATTCGTACCCGGCGGAAGCATTGCCGCCGCTGATCACTAGGTGGTGGAATTGGGTCGGGTTCATGGTATAGAGGATGATTCCGTAGGTGTTCGTGAATGTCCCCTGGATGCTCGCGTTCGATGTGGCCAGCAAGGTTACGGCGTTGAACTGCCCGCCGGGAATTGTGAAGTAGGTTCCTTCCGGATCGAGGACGGTGGATCCCACACTCTTCTTGCTGTTGAACCCGCCGGTCAGGGTCCACGCGGTCAAGATTACCGCGACCACAACTGCGAAGGCGATGACTGCGTAGATCCATGTTCGACGCCGGGGATGCCTGGGAGGGCTTCGTGCTCGGCTGTCCGTAGAGGGGGCCGATTCTGCCGCCCCGGACCCAATCAGCGTCGGATCAGGCTCTGCCCCACTCGAACTCGCGGACACTGGGGCCTTCAACTTCTAACTCTGTTATCAAACGTCCGTTGGTAGGTTTCCCTAAGTTGGGAGTCTATTCGGAAACTTCGAAGATTCCGGAGTAGTAGGGACGAAAGTCTTACTGCAGAGGAAGCACCCTACGCCGTGACCACGGCCGGGCAGTAGGCCCGAACTAGATAGTCCGAGATATCCTCGACGTCGACACCGTTCGGTACGACCCGGTTCAGGTTGGCGAGGCAGAGGGGGCACGCCGTGACCACCTTCGAGTTACACGCCGCGAGTTGCTCAATCCTTCGGCGCGCGATCTCAGCCGACTTCCCCGGGAACAGCGTTTCGAGGGGCCCGCCGCAGCAGAACGTGAGCTTGCCCGACATTTCGGGCTCGACGAGGGTGACTCCGCCTGCGGCGAGGAGCTGGCGGGGCTGTTCGAGAACTCCTTCCGAGCGTGCGTAGATGCACGAGTCGTGCATCGTCGCTTTCTGTTCCAACTTCTGGATGGGCTTCAGCTGGTGCTCCGACAGGACCTCGAGGTAGCTTCGCACCTCGATGTCGAAACCCGGCAGGATCTTCGGGTAGATCGTGCGGAGCATGTTGGTCGTATGCGGATCGACGGTGATGACCCGCTTCACACCGCTTTCGCGGAGAGTACGTTGCACCAGCTCGGCGTGACGAGCGAATCCGCGGTCGAGGCCCTCATCGTGGGCAAGAGCGCCCGTGTAGAGGTCCTTCTCGTAGAGGTAGCCGAATTCGACCCCGGCCGCCCGTAAGAGGCGGGCGATGTTGCGGAGCCGCTCGTTGTAGGCCCGACGGTCCTTGGCGCTCGTGCGGGCCATCAGCGGCGTGAGGTTCACCATCTTGTTCATCGACCGCGCAAAACCGAACAGTCCGGCCATCCGCGAGTTCTCGTACTTGCTCAGCTGATGCGCCATCGCGTTGATTGCGGGCACCATCTGCCACATCTGGCCCGTGTAGAGGACCGTCGCTCCTCCCCGGGGAATGCCGAGTCCGCGCGACCACGCGGTCGAGGTTCGTCGGCTGAGCGGCAGGGCGCTCCGGCGCTTCTTTAGGTTGTCTCCGAGCATGCCGAGAGTGCTATCGATCGGAACCGGCATGGTTTTCCCCCTCACGCCTCCGCGAGGCCGTGGACCTCTCGGTTGAGATACGTGCGGAGCGTGCGGACGTTCTCGGCGATATGGATACCGGCCGGGCAGTTCGCCTCGCACAGTTTGCAGAGAAGGCAGCTGAAGATCGTCTCGGTGTGGCCGAGAACTTCCTCCCGGTCGCCGAGCAGCGCATACCGGAACAGTTTGCGCGGCAGCAGTTCTACTCCGAGCGGGCAGAGCGCGGTGCACGTGCCGCAGTTGATGCACAGGCGGGCGTCGAACTCGCCCCCGAGGTGGAGCTTCGTCAGGAACTCGGTATCGACCTTCATCGTCCCGCCTCCACGAGCTCGTAGCGGTAGTAGTCGTCCGCCCGGGCCTTCGGAAGGTCCCGGATGCGGCCGTAGCGGCGCATCGCCATCACCCACTTCGTGACCTCGGGCGCCGGGGCTCCGAGCGCCGTGGCGATCTCGGGAAGCGTCTTCGGTCCCGTCTTCAGGACCTCGGCGACCCGGTCGCGTTCGACCATCTCGTCCCGGAAGACCTCGCGCAGGTTGCGGAGGTCGGCCTTGCCGGTCACGCGGCCTCCTTCGCGAGCGCGTCGATCATGGCGGTGATCTGTTCGTTCGAGTACCCCTGGACCGAGACCGCCTGCTTCGGGCAGACCGGGACGCAGCCGCCTTCACCCTTGCAGAGGACCCCGTTGATGAGAGCGACCCGCTTGTCGCCGTACTCGATCGATTCGACCGCCCCGTACGGGCAGGCCTTCGTGCACTCGTCGCACCAGACGCACAGGGTCGGGTCGACTTTCGCGATCGTGGGCTCGAGGTCCACGTATCCCTTCAGGAGGAGGGCGCCGGTCTTCGATACGGCGGCGAGGGCGCTCGCCACGCTCTCGGCGACGTTCTTCGGGCCCTGGGCCGTGCCGACGATGAAGACCCCGTCCACGACAGTCTCGACCGGGCGCAGCTTCACATGCACCTCATGGAAGAACCCGTCCTGGCCGATCGGAAGCTTGAGCGCGTGGGCGAGCGGGTCGTTCATCCGTGGAACCATCCCCGTGACCAGGACGACGAGGTCAGGGTGGACCTCGACCTCCTCGCCGTGCAGGAGCCGGTCCTTCACCTTGACCACGAGCCCGCTCGTGTCCCGCGCCACGGAGGGGAAGGCGTCGTCGCCGTAGCGCAGGAAGACGGAGCCTCCGCGCAGGGCGCGCTCGTAGAGCGCCTCGTACTTTCCATACGTTCGCACGTCCCGGAAGAGGTGGAACTGGTGCAGGGTGGGATCGCGGGCGCTCGCCACCGTCGCGATGTGCGACGTGGCGCTGCAACAGTACCGGGAACAGTAGAGATGCCCGCCGGACTCCTTTGCTTCTTCGCGGGACCCCACGCAGTAAATGTAGACGATGGAGTGCACCGGACGCCCCTGGTACTCGAGCCGGGCCGGGTGGGCCGCGAGCAGCTCCTTGAACTCGGGAAGCGTGATCACACCGGGAAGACCGTAACCGAACTCCCCCGGCGACGGCGTGTACGGGTCGAATCCGGTCGCGACCAGGATCGCGCCCACCTTGAGTGAGATCGTGTCGCCGGAGCCGGTCCGGAGCTGGACGTCAAAGTCCCCGATCCGACCTTCCTTCTTCGCGAGCTCCGTGGAGAGATAGAGCGTAACGTTCTCGCGCCGCCGGATCTCCTCGAGGAGCCCGCTCACCAGTTCCGCTCCGACCTTGTCGTTGGGGAAGAGATTCCCCCAACGGACGACCTGCCCGCCCGGCCTTTCGGACTTTTCGATAAGGTGGACCGAGATCCCGAGGTCGGAGAGGGCCAGCGCCGCCCGTAGGCCGGCGATTCCCGCGCCGATCACGAGCGCCTGGGGGAGCGTCTCGACGCGCATGCGCTCGAGCGGTGTCGAGAGCGCCGTCTTCGCGACCCCGGCCCGGACCAGCTTGAGCGCCTTCTCCGTCGCCGCGGGCTTGTCGTGGGTGTGCGCCCACGAGCACTGCTCGCGGATGTTGACCTGCGAGTACTCGTAGGGATTGAGGTCCGCCCGCTGGGCCATCGCCCGGAACGTACCCAGGTGGAGCTTCGGTGAACAGGAACAGACGACCACCCCGTCGAGCTTCTTCTCCCGGATCTCCCGGATCATCGCCTGCTGCGCCGCGTCCGAGCAGGCAAACATCTGGACCTGGGCGGAGACGACGTCCCGCTCCTTCGCAATCTGCTCGCGGACCTTCTCCACGTCGACGTAGTCGGAGATGTTGCCTCCGCACTGGCAGATCATCACGCCGAGACGGCGGGGCACGGCCTCGGCCTTCGCCTCGTCGTCGGTCATGCCTTGGCCCCCCGCTTCAGGTAGGCGGCAATCTGGGCGGACGCGGCCTCGGAATGGAGGATCGTGTCCGGGATGTCGCGCACTGCGGTCGCCGACCCGATGACAAAGACGCCCGGAAGGCTCGTCTGGCCCGGCTCGAGTTCCTCGTCGGTTTCTCGGATGTAGGTGTAGGAATCCTTCGCGAGCCCTCCCTTCGGGAAGAGCTGGAACGCCCCTTGGTTCGGAAGCATTCCGACCGCGAGCACCACCAAGTCGTGGCGGGCGACTTTCGGTCCCCCCTCCCCCTCGATGTCCTCGTAGTGCACGATCAGGTCGTTCGAGTCGCTCTCCTCGATGCGGGAGACCTTCCCCCGCGTGAAGTAGACCCCCATCCCTTTCGTCTGCTGGAAGAACTCCTCGTAGCCCTTCCCGAACGCGCGGATGTCGATGTAGTAGATCGTGACGTCCGCGGTCGGGATGGAGCCCATGAGGAGCTGGGCCTGCTTCATCGAGTACATGCAACATACCCGCGAGCAAAGCCGGTTCCCGACTTGCTCGTCGCGCGACCCCGTGCAGAGCACGAACGCGACGTTGGTGGGGGCCTTCCCGTCGGACGGACGGACCAGGGCGTTGAACGGACGGGTCGGGGCCAGGATCCGGTCCATCTGGGTGCCGGTGATCACGTTCGGGAACCGCCCGAAACCGAACGCCGGCTTCTGACGGGCATCGAACGGGGAGAATCCGGTCGCGAGCGCGACCGAGCCGACGCTCACGGTCTCGTGCTGTTCGCGCATGTCGAGGTCGATCGCGTCCGCGGGGCAGACGGCGACGCATTGACGGCATTCGCAGCAGACGCCGCAGTCCAGGCAGCGATTGGCGCTCGTCCGAGCGTCCGCTTCGTTCATCCCGCTCTCGTATTCGTCAAACGAAGTGAGCCGCTCCGCGATCGGCCGCCGCGATGGGGCGATCGGCGGGCGCACGGTGCCTCCCTCGCGCGCCTGAGCTACGACGGTCGCCTTGTCGACGACGGGCAGCCGGTCGTCGAAACGGGCTCCCCTCATGGGCTCTCCGCGGAGGAATCGGTCGATGTGGAACGCGGCCCGCTTTCCCTGGCCGATCGAAGTGACGATCATGGAGGGGCCGGTGACGGCATCGCCGCCCGCGAAGACCCCGGCCAGCGAGCTCTCGAGCGTCTCAGGGTCGACCTGGATCGTTCCGTTGCGTTTCAGAGTGAGTTCAGCGGAGAACGGGGCCGTGTTCGGGGCGAGACCGATCGCGGTGATGATCACCTGCCCGCTGACCGATTGCTCTACCGTACGGTCGAAGGTGGGGTTGAACCGGTGGTCCTTGTCGAATACCGCGGTGCAGCGGATGAGCTCGATGCTCGCGACCGAACGATCGGAGCCGAGAATCTGCCCGACCCCCCACGAATTGGTGATGAGGACTCCCTCCTCCTCGGCTTCCTGGACCTCCCAGGGGTGCGCCGGCATCTCGGCGCGGGACTCGAGGCAGAAGAGCTTCACTGAGCGCGCCCCCAGCCGGAGCGCGCTGCGCGCCGAATCGATGGCGACGTTCCCGCCGCCGATGACCACGACCTGCTTTCCGGCGAGGTCGAGGGGATGACCTTCGTTGATGCGGTGGAGGAACTCCATTGCGTCGACGACACCGGCGAGCTCCTCTCCGGGCACGGCCAGCTTGCGGCCGCCGCGGTCCCCGGCGGCGACAAAGACCGCATCGAATCCCGAGCTCCGAAGGCCCGCGATGGAGTCGACCCGGTGGTTCGTCTCGACCCGAACCCCGAGCGCGGAGATGTTCTTCAGGTCCCGCGCAAGGACGTCCTTCGGCAGCCGGTAGGACGGGATTCCCCAACGCATGATCCCTCCCGGCTCGGAATCCGCTTCGAAGATGGTGACGTCATGGCCGGATCGGGCGAGGAAGAACGCGGCCGAGAGGCCGGCGGGGCCCGACCCGACGATCGCGACCTTCTTCCCGCTGCGTTCGGTCGGCGGCCCGTATTCCGGCTCGCCGTGCTGGCCGTAGTAACGGTCGGCCATGAACCGCTTGATGCCCCGGATCGAGACCGTACCCTCGAGGTCGGCGCGCGAACACTTCTCTTCGCACGGAGCGTAGCACGCTCGGCTCAGGACCCCTACCAGCGGCGCATCCTCGAGATGCTGGCGGAAGGCTTGGTCGTACTGACCCGATCGGACGAGCGCGATGTATCCGTGGGGCTTCACGCCGGCCGGGCACGTGAACGAGCAGGGAGATGTTCCCTTCCGAGTGATGACGGCTTTCTTCGGGACGGCCTGAGGGAACGCGATATGGGCCGCGTGCCGCGCGGCGAGGTCATAGTTGAACTCGTCGGGGACGGCGACCGTGCACGCCGCCTCGCACATGGCGCAGCCGGTGCACTTCGCGGCGTCGATGAACGTCGGCTTGCGGGTGAGATGGACCTGGAAACCCCCCTCCGGCCGGGGCGTGATGTCGTCGACCTGGGAGTAGACGAGCGCGCGGACATTGGGGTGGTTGTTGACCGCCGCCATCTTGGGCGTCGAGATGCAGCTCGCGCAGTCGAGGGTGGGGAACACCTTGCTGAGCAGGATCATTCGCCCACCCACGCTCGGTTCCTTTTCGACCACCAGAACCTTGAATCCCATGTCGCCGAGCGTGAGGGCGGACTCCATGCCGCCCACCCCGGCGCCGAGCACGAGCGCGTCGTAGTCGGTCTTGCTCGGGCTCTCGGCCATCTACGCCACCGCCGCGGCGACGCCCGGCATCCCGGAGAGCGCCTTGCCGAACTGCTTCATGTGGTTCACGAAGGGCTCGGAACACACCGAACAGATCGCAGCCGTTTTCACGCGGCCCGGGTCGAGGCCGGCCTCCCGCAGCATCGCCTGGGACTGTTCCACAATATGGCCGGTCCGATCGACGCAATCGGGGAGGAACGAGCACTCCTTCCCGTCGGCCGCGATGAACACTCCGTCAAAGCCGGCCCGGAGCGCGTGGACGACCCACGCCGGGTTAATGCCTCCGGAGCACGGGACCGCGATTACCTGGACCGTGGCCGAGTAATCCATATGCGAGCTGCCGGCGAGGTCGATCCCCATGTCGGAGATCGCGTTCGTCGAGAAGACCAGCACACGGGGTCGCGGACCCGCGGCGGAGTGGTCGGTCATCCCTACTTTTCCCGCCGGACGTAGACGTGCCAGAGCCCAGAGTCCGGAACCGTTCCCAGGTACTGGTGCCCCACTTTCTTCGCCCAGAGCGGAACGTCTTCGGTCGTTCCCTCGTCCGAGGAGATGATGTCCATCACCCCGTGCATCGGTACCGACGGGACGGCCCGCTTGGCTTCGAGGAGGGGGCCCGGGCAGGCCACCCCACGAGCGTCCACGACCTTGTCAACCTTCAGCGCCTTCAGTTCGTTTAGATCCATCTTCTTCCTCTTTGCGATTCAACCAGCAGCGGGAATGGGTTGGGCGCTACGGCGGGATGCCGATGCGCGGGGCTCATTCGCGGGGGCGCCCGCGGTGCTCTTCGCCCCGAGCCGCGCCGCTTGGAACTGGGCCTCGGCCAGCAGGGACTGCCGAACGAGCCGGCAGCACTCCGACAGCACCGGGCTCGTCAGGGCGTAGCGGACCTCCCGGCCGTCCCGGGTCGCGCGAACGATCCTTCGGTCGCGCATCACCCGGAGGTGCTGGGAGGTGTTCTGGAGCGAGAGGTGCAACTGCTCCGCGATCTCGGTGACCGTGCGTGGCTGGTGGCCCAGCAGGTCCACGATCATGATCCGCTTCGGGTTCGCGAGCACACGGATCATGTCGGCCTCCATCTCGTACCCTGCCGGGTCGAGGTCGATCGCCGAGGCGGGTGAAGTGGCGGGCATCGGTTCGGTTCCGTCGACCTCAGATGAACATCGTCATCCGGCTGCGGTCGGCCGCGTCGATGAACGAGCCGACGTTACCGATGACGATCCCCGGGATCAGCTCTTCCTTGTGGATGCCCATGAGGTCCATCGACATCTGGCAGGCGATGAACCGAACGCCCTGCTCCTGCGCCGACTTGATCAGCTCCTTCAGGCTCAGAACGTGCTTCTTCGCCATCTCCTTCTTGATCATCCGGGTGCCGAGCCCGGCCATGTTCATCTGAGAAAGGTGAAGGTGCTCGGGCCCGCGCGGCATCATGCGGCCGAACATCCCCTCGGTCATCGTCTTCTTTCCCTCGACGTGGACCGGACCGTCCTTTCGGAGGACGTTCAGTCCCCAGAACGTGAAGAACACGTTCACGGGGAGGTCCATCGCCGCCGCGCCGTTCGCGATGATCATGGCGGCGAGGACCTTGTCGAGGTCCCCCGAAAATACCACCATGGAGAGACCGCTGGGGGCCGGTTCCATCGCGCCCGGTTGCTCCGCGGAAAGCCCCAGGTCCTTGTGCAGACTCGATTCGTTTGAGAGAGCGGTTGCGCCCGACATTTCCGAACTCCGTTGGTTTGTTTCCATCTCCTGCAGTTGCTCACTTGCAGGATGATGCAAGCACGCGAATGGGTCCGCTAATACCCGCCGTCAGCCCCGATTCACTTGCAGAAACTCGCGAAGTCGAAACGGCGGCCGCCGGATTTTCGAGCCTCGACCCGCCGAAGTCAGTGTTCGCGCGATTTGTCACCCGAACGCGTCCGGTCGGAGGGGGTCGCGGAGCAGCCTGACTCGGACCGCCTCGCCCGCGGCGTAGTCACCCCGTCGTTCGTCGAGCACGACCAGACCATCGGCGCGGGTCAGCGACGAGAGACGGCCGCCGGCGTGCCGTTCGACCCCCGAGACCCACCAGACCCCCCGGCGCGCCCGGAGCCGGACCCGGGCGATCTCCCGCACTCCGCGCGGATGCACGATCTTTCGAGTCAGTCGGGCCCGCAGGAACGGGGGGGCGGGGCTCGTGACGAGGCCGCCGGCCCGAAGGTACGGTTCCACCAGAGTCGCGAACCCCGCGAGCGCCGCGACCGGGGGCCCGGCGAGAACGAAGACCGGTCGACGCCGGACCAGGGCGATCGAGCTGGTCGAACCCGGCCGCAAGGGGATACCGCGGGCCACCCACCCCGCGCCGCGGAGGGAGTTGATCGCCGGCCGCACCCGGTCCCGTTCTCCGACGCTGCTTCCCCCGACGGTGATCACTACGTCGCAACGGCCGATCCCGTTCGAGACCGCCCTCGCGATCGTCACGTCCTCGTCCGGGACGATTCCCAGGTCCACGGCGCGTATTCCGAGCTCCGAGAGCAGCCCGATGAGGAGGGGCTTCGTGGTGTCAATCACGTCGCGCCCGGGACGGGCATGCCGCCCCGGTACGACCTCCCCTCCGGTGGCGAGAATCCCAACGGTCCACATTCGGACCACCCGCAGGCGCGCCACGCCGTTCGCGAGCAAGGCCGCCACATGCCAGGGTCGCAGGCGGGTTCCCGCCTCGAGAATCCGCGATCCGGCGCGAAAGTCCTCCCCTTTGCGCGCGATGTTCTGACCGGGGAAGACCGCTTCGTGCGGCCGGACGAGCGCTCCCGTACGACGGGCGTGCTCGGACCGAACGACGACGTTCGTGCCGGGCGGAACGGTCGCCCCGGTCCGAACCTCGACCGCTGTGGTGAACCCGACCCGAGGGAGGTGGGCCGAGGTTCCCCCCGGTAGCGACCGACCGATGACCTTTCGTGCCCGAAGGGGGAGGGCCCGACCTTCGGTCGCGCGCAACCGGAGGGCGTATCCGTCCATCACGGAGACATCGTGCGGAGGGACGGCCCGTCGGGCCGTCACGGGGCGACTGGCGATTCTCCCCAGCGCCTCGGGCACCGCGATCCACTCGTACGAGGGTCGTCGAGGACCCGCGCGCTGTTCGAGACGGGCCAGCATCCTATCGATGCCGTGGGATCCGTGCCGGGCGGGCCGCGACCCCCGTTCCGTCATGGCCAAACATCTTGAGACCGCCGACCCCTAAACGATTTCACGACCGACGTGGCCCTCGACCTGCGGACACCCCGCCTACCGGTCGTCGTGCTCGCGGGAGGTTCCTCGCGACGATTCGGGAGCGACAAGCTCGCCGCGCCAATCGGCGGCCGATCGGCGCTGGCTCGTGTCGTGGCCAGCGTGTCCCCGCTCGCTTCGGAGGTCTTCCTCGCGACCGCGGGCCCACCCTCCCCGAAGGCGCTCGGAGCGTCCCTGCGCCGCTCGGTCCGCGTCCTCCGGGATCGCCCGCGCCAATGGGGCGCCGGACCCGCCTCCGCGATCGCGGCAGCCCTCGAGGGCCTCGGAACCGAACCCACCCTGTTCGTTCCCGGCGATATCCCCTGGGTCGAGACCGCCGCGCTCCGCAAGTTCGTCGCTCGGTCGACGGCGAGTGACGCCGATGTCGCGGCGCCGTTCTGGGGAAGCGGCGAAACCGAGCATCTCGTTCAGTGGCACCGGAGCCGCCGGAACCTGCGGTTCTTGCCTTGGCGACGACCTCATGCGCTCCCGGCTCGGCGGGCTTCCGAATTCCTTCGGGCGGTCCCCCGGACGCTCCTCATCCCCGTCCGACGACTGACCGATCGGCCGGCGAGCTTCGCTCACCTGACCGTTCCGCGGGATGTTCACCGACCCGTCGCCCGAGGAGACCTTCGGGGGTCGACCCGTTGCCGCGTGGTGGCCGGACCGACCAAAGCATCGTATCGAGCGGCCCAGGCGGCCCGGTCCGCCGGCCGTCCCACCGCGGCTGCGATCGCGTTCGCGGACGAGTCCCGAAGGTACGCCCGCGCCGGCTTCAGCATTCTCGCGTGGCACGCACTCGACGATGCCATGTTGATCGCCGGGGCCGTCCCGGAACTGGCTCGGTCACGACGGCGACTGGAGGAGCAATTCCCCGTGCTCTCGCGGCGGCACGAAACGGTTAATCGTTCTCGATGACCCTCGCGCCTCGATGGAGGACTGCGCGACGTGCGGCCGACCGCTTGGCCCGGGGGATCCCCGACCGACCCTCCGGTCGGACGGCTCCGCGTTTCACCTCTCCTGCGCCCCGTCGGAGCTCGTGGACCGGGCCTCCGAGGAGTACCGAGCGATCGTCCGTAAGGGAGTCCGATATTTCGTCGAGAAGTACGCGGGCACCCTCCCCACGTCCGCGGACGCGAGCGTCCGGTTCCTGGAGCTGGGTCGCGCCATCGAGGCCGAACGGGCGCGTCGCTCCCCGGGCTGAATGGATCGGCCCGGGTCGTCGACAGAGAAACCTAGAACTCCCGGACGTCATCCGGACACGTTCCATGATCCCATCGAGCGGCGCCCCGTCCGAGAGGATCCGGGTCATCGAGGTTCGATCGCAGCAGTCGGCCGAGCGCGAGGACGAGGCCGCGGCCGAGGAACCGCTCGAGGTCCGTGTGGTGCGAGCGGGGGAACCCGACACGTCCGCGTCGCGCATCGCGGTCACCTTGCGGACCCCGGGGTCCGACTTTGAGCTGGCGGTCGGCTTCCTGGCGTCCGAGGGGCTCGTGCGCAACCCGCGCGACGTGCGCCGGATCGACTACTGCGCCGACCCGAACGAGCCGCAACAGCACAATATCGTGAACGTCACGCTCACGCCCGGCGTTCCGTTCGACCCCGAGCGATTTCGCCGGAACTTTTTCACCTCATCGAGCTGCGGCGTGTGCGGTAAGGCGGCCCTCGAACTGGTCCGGACGCTCGTCGAACGACCGCCCGTCGGGCGGTTCCGGGTCTCCCCGGCGCTGCTCGGGGCCCTTCCGGGCCGCCTCACCGGCGGCCAGCGCATCTTCGGACGAACCGGAGGACTCCACGCCGCCGCGTTGTTCCGCCCCGACGGGGAGCTCCTCCTCGTACGGGAGGACGTGGGGCGCCACAACGCCGTCGACAAGCTCGTCGGCAACCGGTTCCTGGCGGGGTCGCTCCCCGACTCGAACACGGTGCTGCTCGTGAGCGGACGGGCCGGTTTCGAACTCGTTCAGAAGGCGGCGGTAGCCGGCATCCCGTTCCTCGCGGCGATCGGGGCACCGAGCACGCTCGCGATCGCGCTCGCCCGCGAGCAGGGCATGAGCCTGGTCGGATTCCTGCGCGACGGTCGTTTCAACATCTACTCCGGCGCCGAACGGGTGGCGCTGGAACCCCTGCACCTCACTTTGTGAGCGGCACGTAGTCCGAGCGCTTCCACTTCTCTTCGACCCGGACCCCGAGCTGGGCGACCCCGCGGTATCGGCGGGGATTGCCGACGACCAGGGGAGAGACGCCGGGGCGGTCGGACGGGATCTTGTCGAGCGCGACCGGGAGCTCCTTGTACGCCCCGGTCTGGGTGGTCGGGTCGCGCGCGTCCGTGGTGAGATTGTTCACTGCATTCTCGCCGCGGTCGTGGATCCCGATCCAGAGGACCTTCCCTTGCACCCGGTCCGTGACGAGCGCTTTCGCGCGAATCGCGCCGCTCACCGAGCGCAGCCGCACGAGGTCACCGTCCGAGAGGCCGCGCTCCCGCGCGAGCTCGGGAGAGACCTCAACGTACATCTCGGGAACCTTGGACTCGATGCCGGGGTCACGGTGCGTGAGGTTTCCCCAGTGGAACTGCTCGAGCATGCGGCCGTTGTTGAGATACAGGTCGTACTCCTCGGTCGAGGCGAGCGGAGGGATCCACTTCGGAGGTACGAAGTGGGCCTTGCCGTCCGGGAAGGCGAACCGGTCGGCATAGAGGAACGGCGAGTCGCGCCCGTCGGCGGCGACGGGCCACTGCTGGCTCGAGTACCCCTCCAACCGTTCGTAACTCACCCCGGCGAACCGCGGGACGATCTGGGCCGCCTCGCGCATCACGTCGGCCGGACCGGAATAGCTCCAAGCCGCCCCGAGCGCCCTCGCGATCGCCACGACGATGTCGATCTCCGGTCGGCTGTCGCCGAGGGGAGCGAACGCGCGGTGGAACCGCTGGATGCGCCGTTCGGTGTTGACGAACGACCCTTCCCGCTCCAGGGTCGCCGCGGCCGGCAGGATGACGTGGGCGAGTCGGGTAGTGGCCGTCGGGACCAGTTCGCAGACCACGAGGAGGTCGAGCCGCTCAAGGGCCGCGACGACCTGGGACTGGTGCGCGTCCGCGAGGACCTTGTCCTCGCCGAAGATCAGGAGCGCCTTGAGCGAGCCCGCGAGGGCGGCATCGACCATCTCCGTGCTCGTGAGGCCCTTCTTCTTCGGCAGCGCCACCCCCCATGCCTTTTCGTAGCGGGCCACCGCTTCCGGGTCGTCCCACCGCTCGTATCCCCCGAGGAAGGTCGGGAGGGCGCCGAAGTCGCTCGCCCCCTGCACGTTGCAGTGGCCGCGCAACGGATACCCACCGGTCCCGGGTCGGCCGAAATTGCCGGTCAGGAGCAGGAGGTCGCAGATCGCCGTCGACGTCTCGGTGCCCGGCTGGTGCTGCGTGACGCCCATGGCCCACAAGACGCAGACGCGGTTCGCCTCGTGGACCATCGTCGCCGCCCGAACGAGCTGGTCGCGCGGGATCCCGGTGATCGCTTCGCCGTGTTCGAGCGTGAACGGCTCGAGGGAAGCGCGGTACGCCTCGAAGTTGGTGGTCCGCTCGGCGATGAACGCGGTCGCCTCCCAGCCATGGTCCAGGATGTACCGCGCGATGGTGTTGAGGAAGACGAGGTCGGTCCCGGGGCGGGGGCGGACGAAGAGGTCCGCGTGCTCGACCATCGGGGTCCGGCGCAGGTCGACCACGATCAGCTTCTGCCCGCGCATCTTGCGCGCGCGCTTGATCTTTCCGGCGAGGACCGGATGGGACTCGGCGGTGTTCGAGCCGAGCGTCATGACGAGGTCGGCGCGCTCGATCTCGGGGAACCCCCCCGCGTCGGCGCCGATGCCGACCGTCCGGATCAGCCCGGTCGAAGCGGGCGCCTGGCAGTACCGGGCGCAGTTGTCGACATTGTGGGTTCCGACCACCGCGCGCGCCAGCTTCTGGAGGAGGAAGGCTTCCTCGTTGCTGCCGGTGCAGTTCGCGAGGAATCCGATCGAATCCGGACCGTGGGACGCACGGAGGGCCCGGAGACGTGTTGCGATGAACCGGATCGCCTCCTCCCAGCTCACCGGCCGGAACCGGTCCCCTTCCCGGAGGAGCGGGGTCGTGAACCGGTCGGGGCTGTTGACGAAGTCCCAGCCGAATTTTCCCTTGATGCAGGTCGCGAGGCCGTTCGCCGGAGACTCGGGCCGGGGTTGGACCTGCAGGACCTTTCGGCCCTTGGTCCACACATCGAACGAGCACCCCACGCCGCAGAAGGTGCAGACGGTCTTCGTCTTCTGGACGAACGACGCCCGGGTCTTGGCCTCGAGGTCGCTCGCCTTCAGCACCGGCCAATAGCCTCCGATCACCGGTTCGACCCCCTTCACGAGCCGGACCATGCGGTTCTTGTTCGCCTCGGAAATGCCGGTCAGGAACCCGGCCTCGCCGACGATCGTCTTCGGCATCAGGGCGTCCACGGGGCAGACCGAGACGCAGGTCCCGCACGAGACGCACGAGGATTTTCCGATCGGAGCGTCCCGGTCCCAAACGACCCGGGGCGGATCGCGCTTCCAGTCGATGGTGATCACCTCGTTCACGACGAGGTCCTGGCACGCCTCGACGCAACGGCCGCAGAGAATGCAGTGGCTCGGGTCGTAGCTGTAGAACGGGTTCGAGGTGTCCGGCGGGTACGGCTTCGGGCGGAACTCCTGTCGGGAGACTCGCTCCTTGATGATAGTCGAGTGGAGGACACAGTTCCCGTTCTTGTCGCAGACCGAACAGACGAGCTCGTGATCCTGGAGGACGCGCGTCAGGGCCTGCCGGCGGGCCGCGACGGCCCGGGCCGAACGGACCGAGACCCGAAGCCCCTCCGTGGCCGGGACGGCGCAGGATCGGACCAACTCCCCGTCCACCTCCACCAGACAGGCGTCGCACGTCCGGATCGGACCGAGCGCGCGAAGGTAGCAGACCTGAGGAACCTCCACCCCGTTGCGATTCAGCACTTCGAGGAGGTTCTCGGCCCCGCTCGCGTCGAGCGACCGGCCATCCACGACGATCGCACCCATGGCCGATCGGCGCCCTAGGGCCGCGGTGGTTCAAGATGTTTCGGAAGCCCCGAGGGAGACCCCGGCCGGGACGCTACACCGATTCTTCGATTTCACCGGATTGGGGGGTTCCCGCGAGATGCTCGGCGACGCTCGCGAGGATCTCGAGATGCCGGTCGACGTCGGCGTCGGTGTGCTGCACCGAGATCGTCCACTGCTCGTCGGGGCCGGTGCCGCTCGGGATCAAGCCCCGATTCAGGGAATGATAGTAGTACAGCATCGAACGGTCGCCGTCCACGCTGAGGAAATCTCGCCAGTTCCGGACCGGGTGGTCGGCGAAGAACACGGTGCCCGAGACCCCGTCCGCCGCGACGTGGGCGGTCACTCCGGCGTCGTCGAAGACCTCAGCATACCCCTTCGCGAGACGGGCGTTGAGTCGCGCGGACCGTTCGAGAGCGTCCTCGGTCAGGATGTGGTCGAGCGAGGCGATGCAGGCGGCCATCGACAGCGGGTTCGAGTTGTACGTTCCGGCGTGGGCGACCTTTCGCGGCCCCACCTCGTCGAGGATCCCGGGACCCGCCGCGATGGCGGAGAGGGGGACGCCGCAGGCGATCGATTTCCCGAGGGTGATGATGTCGGGTCGGACCCCGACCCGGCCCGCTCCCCCGTGCGGATACTTCGCCCCGGTCTTGATCTCGTCGAGGATGAGGAGCGCGCCGAGCTGGTCGCAGAGCTCCCGAAGGCCCGGAAAGAACCCGTCCTCGGGGAGGATGAACCCCATGTTCATCGGCACCGGCTCCGCGATGATCGCCGCGAGGTCGTCCCGGTGCTCGAGCGCGATCTTCCGCGTCGCCTCGAGGTCGTTGAAGGGAGCCACGAGGGTGCGTTCGGAGAGTTCGGGAAGGATTCCCGGCGACGCCGGAGCCGACTTCGGGTGCTCGTGGGGTCCGGCGACCTGCAGACGCGGCTTGACGCCGACCAGAAGCGTGTCGTGGGAACCGTGGTACGACCCTTCGAACTTGAGCACGTAGCGCTTCTTCGTGTAGGCGCGCGCGAAGCGAACCGAGTGATGGGTCGCCTCGAGGCCGGTCGTGCTGAACCGTACCTTGTCCATCGAGTACCGCCGACAGACCCGCTCCGCGACCTCCGGGGTCCGCTCCCACTCGTAGCCGTAGACGCTGCCGTTCTCGAGTTGGCGCGAGAGTGCCTCGACGAGCTTCGGATGAGCGTGCCCGCTCTGGAGCGAGCCGAATCCCATGTTGAAATCCAGGTAATCGTTGCCGTCGGCGTCCCAGAGGTGGACCCCGTGGGCCCGGTTGACGTAGAACGGGTAGGGGTCGAGGAATCGGTAGTTCGAGTGCACGCCGAGCGGGCTCCATTGGCGGGCCCGGTCCCAGAGCTCCCGGGACCGTGGGGTCCGGCGCTCGTATTCGGCATACGCCGCCTCGAACCGGGGGTCCATTCTCCCACTCTCCGCCCGGCGCCCTCGACGAAGACCCCGAGCGACCGGCCGAGTCGGGCGGGCTACAAATACGCTCCTACGCCACGCCCGGCCCGGCGACGGGCGCAACCCCCCGCCACGGTCAAGACCGATGGCGGTTCCGGTCGGACGGTTTCGATGGCGGGGGCCGACCTCGAGAATTTCGTGAACGGGAGCTGGGTGCACCCCCGGGGAGCCGGCCGGCTCGACGTTCCCGATCCCTCCACCGGTGAGCTTCTGGCCCGGGTCCCTCGCTCGGGGGCCGAGGATGTCGACCTCGCGGTCGCGGCCGCTCGCACAGCCTTCCTTACTTGGCGGGACGTTCCCGTCCCCGAGCGTGCCCGCCGGGTCCTCGCGCTCCGGAGCCTTCTTGAGGAACACGCGGACGAGCTCGCTCGTTCCGTGGTCCGGGAGAACGGCAAGACGCTCGAGGAGGCACGGGGCTCCGTGCGCCGGGGAATCGAGGCGGCCGAGTTCGCGGCCTCCGCGCCCACGACGATGCAGGGTTCCTTCCTCGAGGATGTCGCGGCGGGATTCGACACGACGCTCGTCCGCCAGCCGCTCGGGGTCGTGGCCGGGATCACCCCGTTCAACTTTCCGGTCATGATCCCGCTCTGGATGGCCCCGCTGGCCCTCGTCTGCGGGAACTCGTTCCTCCTCAAACCCTCCGAGCGCGTCCCGCTCTCCGCCACCCTGCTCGCCCGTCTCGTCGCGCGGGCCGGGTTTCCGCCGGGCACCTTCAATCTGATCCACGGCGATGTCGACGCGGTGAACGCCATCCTTGCCCACCCCGGTGTCGACGCCGTCTCGTTCGTCGGTTCCGCCCCCACGGCGCGCCACATCTACACGACGGCCGCGGCCCACGGAAAGCGAGTGCAGGCGCTCGCGGGGGCGAAGAACCACATCATCGTGATGCCGGATGCCGACCTCGAACGGTCCGTTCCGGCGATCCTCTCGAGCGCGTTCGGCCAATCCGGCGAGCGGTGTCTGGCGGGCAGCGTGGTGGTCGCGGTCGAGCCCGGCGGGGACCGTCTGGTCGCACGTCTCGCCGACGCCGTCCGAAATCTCGCGGTGGGACGCGCCGGCGAGGCGGAGACGGAAGTGGGGCCGGTCATCCGGGCCGACCACCGGGATCGGATCCTCCGCTGGATCCGGGAGGGCGAGGCGGCCGGGGCGACCGTTGTCGCCCGGGGCCCGACTCCGCCGCCGGCCGGCGGATACTACGTGGCGCCCATCCTCTTCGACCGGGTACAACCCGACATGTCGATCGCCCAGGAGGAGATCTTCGGTCCGGTGCTTTCGGTCGTTCGGGCGCGATCGCTCGACGACGCGCTCGAGATCGCCAATCGGTCCCGCTTTGGCAACGCCGCCGCGATTTTCACCCGGGACGGAAAGGCCGCCCGGGAGTTCACGCGTCGTATCGAAGCCGGCATGGTCGGGGTCAACGTGGGCGTTCCCGCGCCTCCCGCCTACTTCCCGTTCGTCGGCTGGAAGGGGTCGTTCTACGGCGACCTTCACGCGACCGGCCGCGACGCGGTCGACTTCTACACGCGCAAGAAGGTCATCACGTCGCGCTGGTTCTGACCCGCGTTAGGGGACCGACCCCGGACGGACCTGGGCGTCCGCGACCGTGAGGGCCCGGTCGAGCGCCGCCAGTCCTCGGTCCAGCTCCTCGCGCGTCACGATTAGGGGAGGAGCGATGACGAGGTGCGAGACCCAGCCGATGCAGAAGACTCCCTCCTTCATCATCGCGGCGGTGACCTGCTCCACGACGAGCGGGCGGCCGGCCATCTTGTCGTCCTCCGTGTTGAACGGTTCTTTGGTCGTACGGTTCCTGACGAGCTCGACCGCCGCGAACAGCCCGAGCCCGCGGACCTCGCCGACCGAGGGGTGGCGCTCCTGGATCTCGCGGAGCCGGCCGAGCAGGTACTCCCCCTCCGTGCGCGACTTCTCGAGGAGGTTCAGCCGCCGGTACTCGGAGATGGCCGCGACGGCCGGGGCGAGTGTGAGCGGATGGGCTTCGTAGGTGTGCCCGTGCGGGAAGTAGCTCTCCTGGAAGGCGTCGTGAACCGCGGCGGTCGTGGCGGTGAGCCCGAGCGGGATCTGGGCCCCCGTGATCCCTTTCGCGGTCGTGAGGATGTCCGGGATCACGTTCCAGTGGTTCACGGCGAACCACTCTCCGACGCGTCCCCAGCCGCTCATCACTTCGTCCGCGATGAGCAACGTGTCGTGGTCCTTCGTGATCTCCCGGATCCGTGGGAGGTATTCCGGCACCGGTACGAGGACCCCGTTCGTGCCGACGACCGGTTCGACGATCATTGCGGCGACGTCCCCCTCCCGGGAAAGCTGGTAGTCGACGTACTCCGCGCAGGCGACGTCGCACTCGGGATACGTCAGGCCGAACGGGCAGCGATAGCAGTAGCAATCGGGGGCGAAGACGGTGCCGGGGACCTTCTGGAGCTTTTCGATCGACCGGCGGCGGAACTCGCCGGTCACCGAGATCGAGGCCGCGGTCGAGCCGTGGTAGGACCGGTAGCGGGCCATCACTTTCGTGCGCCCGGTCATCGCGCGCGCGATCTTCAGCGCCGCCTCGTTCGCTTCGGTCCCCGACGTGGAGAAGAAGAGGCGATTGAGGCCTTTCGGCAGCACCTCGAGCAGCGCGAGGCTGGCCCGGGCGCGCGCCTCGGTCGCAAAGCCGGGCGCGGCATACGCTACGGACCTCGCCTGGGCGGCGATCGCGTCCGCCACCGCCGCGTTCCCGTGTCCGAGGTTGGTCGCGATCAGCTGGGAAGAGAAATCCAAGTACTCCCGACCCGACCCATCCCAGAACCGCGAGCCCTCGGCCCGGGCGACGACCAACGGCTCCCAGCCGCCCTGCCGGCGCCAAGTGACGTAGTTCGTCTCTCGGACTACCTTTCGGACCTCGTCGCCGTCCATCGGTTCCCTCCCCGGACGCTCGCGCGGTCCGGTCGAGGGGCGGAGCCGCTCGCGGCTTATGACGACCCCGTCGAACGGGGCGCTGGCTCGGACAGACCGAACAGTCGACGCGCGTTCCCGCCCAGGATCGCGTCCCGGTCCGACTCCGTGAGGTCGAGTGACATGACGAGGCTCAGCGCGACTCCGAGGTCGAGCAGGGGCCAATCGGACCCGTAGAGGATCCGCTCCGCCGAGCCGACCATCAGGATCCCTTCGAGCAGTCGGCGGCGGCAGAGCCCGACCATCCGCTCGAAGAGCGGGTGGGACGGGTGCGCGAGGAGCCCCGAGGTGTCGGCGTAGACGTTCCGGTTCTTGTAGACAATCTCCGCCGCCTCGTCGATCCACGGGTTGCCGAAATGGCATAGGACGAACGGCACGTCCCGGTAGCGGACGGCAACCTCGTCGACCTCGAGCGGTCGGGCGTACTTCACGAACCCGTGGGGGTCCATCGTGTCCCCCGTGTGGATCAGCACCGGAAGCTCTCGACGGTGCGCGTACTCATAGACCGGCTCGAGCCGTCGATCGTGCGGATAGAACGGGTGGTAACCGGGAAAGAGCTTGATCCCCGCGAGCTCCGGGGTCTCGTCCCAGCGAGCGATCTGGGCCGCTACCGCCTCCGGCCCCTGCGTCGGGTCGACGGTGGAGACGAGACGAAGCCGTCCCGCGCCTCGGGCCACGAGCACACGTGCTTCGGCGAGACCCTCCTCCACATTCGGCGCGTCGTTGACCTGGATCAGGACCCCCTGACCAATCCCGGCGGCGTCCATGTCGTGGAGCAGGCCTTCGACCGTGAAGTCGAGGTCGGAGCGATACCCCGTCGCCCGGATGTCGGGCCACCACCGGCTCAGGTGGAGGTGGGTGTCGACGTACTTACTGCCGTGGCCCATCGTGACTTCCGAACGAGGAATCGGCCGTCCGCCTTAGGGCCTTCGGCCGAGTGCCTTGATATGGGAAAGAGGGCCTTCGGGGCCGGGAGGTTACCCGTGACCGCGAAGAGCGACTGGCTGAGCTTCCCCGACGCCCCGCGCATCGTCGTCCCGCCGCCCGGACCCCGCTCCCGGGAGCTCCTCGCCGACCAGGCACGCCTCGAGACCGACGCGATCGGCTACCCCCACTACTTCCCAATCGCCCCCAAAGTCGCCCAGGGCGCCACGATCGAGGACGTGGACGGAAACCGGTTCATCGATTGGGTCGGGGGTATCTGCGTGCTCAACCTCGGCCATCGCCACCCGCGCCTCGTGGCGGCCCTCGAAGCCCAGTCGCGCGAGATCTGGCACACCCTCGAACTCCCGACCGAGGCCCGGGTCCACTTCCTTCGGGAGCTCGAGAGCATTCTCCCCGGCCACTTGCGCGGGCACGCCCGCCTCTTCTTCTCGGTGACCGGCGGGGATGCGGTCGAAACCGCGGTCAACATCGCCGACCACGCCCAGGGGAAGCGGGGTACGGTCGCGTTCTCGGGCGCCTACCACGGGGTCCACGGCGGCGCGGTGGGTCTCACGAGCGGTCGCCGGTACCATTCGACCTCCTCCTTCGCGGGCGGCACGGTCGTTCGGGTCCCGTACCCGGACCCCTATCGACCGGTCCTCGGCGCGGACGACGGCTCGGCCGGGACGATCTCCTATCTCGAGCACCTGGTGAACGACCCCTACTCGGGCATCGACTCGATCTCCTCGATCCTCGTGGAACCGATCCTCGGAGAGGGCGGCTACGTCGTCCCGCCGGACGATTTCCTCCCCTCGTTGCGCGAGTTCTGCGACCGGCACAACATCCTGCTCATCGCGGACGAGATCCAGACCGGCCTCGGCCGGACGGGGAAGATGTGGGCGGTCGAGCACGGGAAGGTCACCCCGGATATCCTGTGCATCGCGAAGACGATCGGCGGCGGGATCCCGCTCGCGGTCGTCGCGTACCGTTCCGACCTCGTGAAGGAGCTGCCCCGCGGCTTCCATCTCGGCACGTTCCGGGCGAACGCGCTCGCCCTCGCGGTGGGGGCCGAGACGATCAGGGTCCTGAAGGAAGGGGATCTCATCGCCCATACCCGGACCCGCGGTGAGCGGCTGCTCGCGCGGTTCCAGTCCCTCGCGGAGCGGCACCCGGCGATCGGCCACGTCCGCGGCAAGGGGTTCATGATCGGCACCGAGTTCGTGCGCGACCGGGCGTCCCGCCTCCCCTGGGGCGACCGGGCGAAAGCGATGCGCTCGGCGCTGCTCGCGCGCGGGGTGCTCATGCATACCTCGGGCGCGTGGGACCAGGTGCTGCGGTTCATGGCGCCGCTCGTCATCGAGGACGAACTGCTCGACCGGGGCCTCGGCGCGTTCGAGGACGCGCTCGAAAGCTTCGACCCGACGCCGCAGCGTCCGACGGCGGCCGCTTCCCATGTCCCCCACCCCACGGCACCGTCCACGTACCTCCACCCGCCGCCCGAACACGCGATCCCGACGCCGGTCGTCCCGGATTTCCCGGGCCGGAACCTCGACGACGAGAAGGACGACTGACCCGCGTCTCAGGGCGCCGCGAAGTTCACCGAGATGAGCTTCACTTCGGTCATCTCCTCCATCGCGGAGCGCAGCCCCTCGCGGCCGAGGCCGCTCTCCTTCACGCCCCCGAACGGGAGCGCGTCCCAGCGCAGGTTGGTAGGGTCGTTCAGATGCACGCCGCCCGCCCGGATCCGTTTCGCGAGCGCGAACCCCCGCGCGAGGTCGCGGGTGTAGACGGCCGCCTGGAGACCGTAGGGCGTGGAGTTCGCGATCCGGACGGCGTCGTCGAGGTCGTGGAACCGGAGCACCGGGGCGATCGGACCGAACGGCTCCTCGCGTGCGACCCGGGCTTCCTCGGGCACCTCGTCCATCACCGTGGGCAGGTAGAAGCTTCCCGCAGCGGACGGAGGGCGAGACCCGCCCGTGAGGACCTTCGCGGACCGGGACCGGGCGTCCTCCACGAGCTCCTCCATGCGATCCACCGCGGCCGCGTCGATGAGCGGGCCGACCTCCGTCGTCTCCTCGAGGGCCGGACCGACCCGCAGGGCGTTCGCCTTCGCCGCGAACGAACGCGCGAACTTCTCCGCGACCGATTCCTGGACGAGGATGCGTTTCGACGCGGTGCAGACCTGGCCGGAGTAGCCGAACGCCCCGCGAACGGCCGCGGCGACCGCGACATCGAGCGAAGCGTCCTCGAGCACGACGAACGGGTCCATCCCGCCCATCTCGAGGATCACGCGCTTCGCGTGCCGCCCCGCCTTTTCGGCGATCGACTTTCCGACCTCGGTCGACCCGGTGAACGTGACGAGCCGGGACCTCGGATGCTCGACGAGGGTATCGCCGACCGTTCGGCCGGGTCCGACGACCACGTTGAGGACGCCCGGCGGGAGCCCGGCCGCGGCAAGGTGCTCGGCGAGCCGCAGCGCGGTGAACGGCGCGGCGCTCGTCGGCTTCGCCACGACCGGATTCCCCGCGGCCAGCGCGGGCGCCACCTTGTGCGAGAGCAGGTTGAGCGGGAAATTGAACGGACCGATCGCGACCACGACGCCGATCGGGTCGCGGACCGTGAACAGGAACCGCTGCTCGTTGCCCGCGGGGCGCTCGTAGGCGTCCGCCGGGAAGCTCTCTCCGCCCAGGTGGCGGATCTCCTCGGCGGCGAGGTCGAACACCCCGGCCGCGCGGTCGGCCTCGACCCGGGACTCGACGATCGGCTTACCGACCTCCGAGGCGATGAGGCGGGCGATCGTCTCCCGGTCGTCGCGCAGGCGGGCGGCGGCCGCGCGGAGAATCTTCGCTCGAACGTGCCCGGGGGTCGCTCCCCACGACTCCTCGACCGCGGCCGCCGCTTCGACGGCCGCCCGCGCCTCGTCGGCGGAGGCGATGGGAGCCTCTCCGATCGGTCGGCCCGTCGAGGGGTCGACGACGGCAGCGTACGTCCCGCCGGAGGGGGCCCGCCACTCTCCGCCGATGAAGAGGGCCCCGCGGCCGTTCTTCGGGATCCCGGCGAGCACGGTTCCCCCTTCCCTAGGCCGGGTCGCCGTAGACGGTGTAGTGCCAGCTTTTGCGCGCCTGGCCCGTCAGGTCGACGTAGATGTTCTTCAGGACGGTGTAGTCGTACAGCGAGTCCGTGCCGAGGTCCTTTCCGAACCCGGACTGCTTGATCCCCCCGTGCGGAGTCTCCGACCCGAGCGGAAGGTGGTCGTTGATCCAGACGTCCCCGAACCGGAGCGCGTGGGCCGCCTTGATCGCCGTGCGCAGGTCCTTCGTCCAGACGCTCCCCGCGAGGCCGTAGGCGACCCCGTTCGCGATCTCGATCGCCTCGTCGAACGTCGCGAACTCAAGGACATCGAGCACGGGCCCGAAGATCTCCTGCTGGGCGATCGCCATGTCGGGCGCGACCGCGTCGAAGACGGTGGGCACGACGAACGCCCCCTTCGGGTGCTTCTTCTTGTCGTCCGTGCCTCCGATCTTGAGCTTCGCGCCCTCGCCCTTTCCCTTCTCGACGAACTCGAGGACGCGCTTCTGCTGCACCGGGCTCACGAGCGGGCCGAGGTCGGTGCTCCGCGAGAGCGGGTCCCCGACCCGCATCGTACGGACCCGGCCAAGAAGATGCTCGACGAACTTCGCCCGGACGGCCTTGTGGACGATGAGACGGGTCGCCGCCGTGCAATCCTGCCCGCCGTTCACGAACCCGCCCACCATCGCTCCTTCCACCGCGGCGGCGAGGTCGGCGTCCTCGAAGACCACGAAGGGGGCCTTCCCTCCGAGCTCGAGCTGGACGCGCTTCACGGTGCCGCTCGCGGCCTCCATGATCTTGCGGCCGGTGACCGTGTCGCCGGTGAGCGAGACCATGTCGACCTTGGGGTTCCGCGAGAGCTCGTCGCCGACTTCCCCGCCGGGCCCCGTCACGACGTTGAGAGCCCCCGCCGGGAGTCCGGCATCCATGAACGCCCGAGCGAGCTCGAGCGTGGAGAGCGGCGTGTAGCTGGCCGGCTTCAGCACCACCGTGTTGCCGACCACGAGCGCCGGGGCGATCTTCCAGACCGCCATCATGAACGGGTAGTTCCACGGGGTGATCGACGCGATGACCCCGAGCGGTTCCCGTCGGAAGATCGTCGTCCCGTCCCCCGTGAATTCGCCCGGACTCTTCGCCTCGAGGGTGCGGCCCGCGCCCGCGTAGAAGACGAGGTTGTCGATCGAGAACGGGAGGTCGGCGTCCGCCGCCTGCTTGATCGTCTTCCCCTGGTTGCGGCTCTCGAGCTCCGCGATCTCCCCGAGACGCTGCTGGAGGATCGTGGCCGCCTTGAGGAAGACCTCCGAGCGCGCGCGCGGCGG
>Ga0335078_10000379_pt1 | contig 70146 bp, 68 predicted proteins | sample Lox_Sample_32_FD_206711 | JGI IMG/M metagenome (GOLD analysis project Ga0335078, IMG submission 206711) | Soil microbial communities from Loxahatchee National Wildlife Refuge, Florida, United States - Lox_Sample_3.2 | ecosystem: Environmental > Terrestrial > Soil > Wetlands | place: USA...
CGTTCCACCGCTCAGCATTCCGCCGAGGGCTTGCTGCGCATAGCAGGTGTACGCCTGGGGGAACGAGCGGCGCGTCAGGCCGTCTTCGTGAATATCGCCGGCGATGCCCACAATCGTCAGCCAGTGCTCCGTTTTGGGGCTGAAAGAATCGAACCAAATGCGCTGGCCCAGGGGGTCGGCGCCTGGAAAATACACGCGCGCCATTTCCGCGCTGATGATCGCCACCGCCGGGCTGTTCTCGGTGTCCTGCTCCGTGAAATCGCGCCCGCGCGCCAGCGCGATGCGCATGGTCTTCAGGTATCCAGGGCTGACGACGCTGTAATTGGCGGTGGCATTGCCGGTTTCGGCGCGGCGTCCTTCGATGAAAAAATGGCCATCGGGCGCGCCCGATTCGATCGGCAGACTGCGGGTCATGGCCGCCGCTTGCACGCCGGGAATGGCGCGCGCGCGTTCCAGGAGGTCGCGATATTGGGGAACCAGGCTCTCCCCTCCCGTCCATCCGTGCCCCTCGAAATCCGTGTCGGCGACGAGCACATGGTCGGAACGGAATCCGGGATCGATGGCGCGCAGGTTCCAGAAGCTGCGCAGGAGCAGTCCGGCGCCGGCCACCAGGATCAGCGACAGGCACGCTTCGGAAATCACCAGCGCCGCCTGGGTGCGGTGGGAGCGCTTGCCCGCGGTCGCGGTTCGTGATCCAGCCTTCAGCGCGTCATTCACATTCATGGCCGACGCCCGCCATGCGGGCAGGAAGCCGAACAGCAGTCCGCATGCCGCCGAGACGGCGAGCGCGAATGCGATCACGCCGCCATCGATGGAGATTTCACCGGAGCGCGGCATATCGGCGGGCAAGAGCGCGCGCAGCAATTCCATCGACCAGACCGCCAGCAGCGCCCCACAGGCCCCGCCCGCGACCGCCAACAGCAGGCTCTCGGTCAGCATCTGGCGGATCAGATGGCGGCGGCCCGCGCCCAGCGCCGTGCGCACGGCCAGCTCGCGAGTTCGCCCGGTGACCCGCACCAGCAGTAAATTAGCGACGTTCACGCACACGATCAGCAGCAGGAAGCCGACGGCGCCGAACAGGATCAGCAGCGGCTGCCGGACTTCACCGGCGATGTGCGACGCCAGCGAGTCTACCGACGCATCCTTCCCCTGGAACGGCGAAGGATACTGCTGTTTGATGCGCCGTTCTATCGCACCCACATCTGCCTTCGCCTGCTGGATGGTTACGCCCGGCTTCAGGCGGCCCACCACGCGCCAATTGTGGCCGGTGCGGACGCCGTAGCCGGGGTCGCCGAATGCCGTCCCAGCCATCCAGAATTCCGCTTTTTCAGGGTAATTGAATCCCGGCGGCATGATGCCGATCACAACCGGCGCCTCGCCGAGAACGCGCAGGCGCCGCCCGAGAACGGCGCGGCTGCCACCGAAGGCCTGCTGCCAGAAACCGTAGCCGATAACCACCACCGATGGCCCGCCCACGGTTTGCTCCTCGGGGGAAAATGTGCGGCCGATAATGGCGTCCTCGCCCATTGCGCGGAAGAAATCGCTGGTGACGGCCGCGCCCACCACGCTCCGCGGCACATCGCCGCCGGAGACGATGCTCGGCGCCGCCTCGTAAGCTCCCATGGCTTCAAAGCTGCGATTTCCGGATTGCCAATCGAGGAAATTCTGATAGCCGAAGCTCATGGGCCGGCCATGGTCGTTGACCTCGGCCAGCCAGGCGATGCGGCCCGAATCGGGATATGGGAGGGGATTGAGCAGCACGGCCTTGACCACGCTGAACAGCGCGGTGCCCGCGCCGACTCCAAGGGCCACAGTGAGAATCGAGATGGTGGTGAGGCTGGGAACGCGCGCCAGCGACCGCACGGCGTGACGGATTTCGCGGAAAGCCATAGAGCGACTTAGACGCACGCCGCGTGCCGCGGTAAGTCATTTAGTTTGGAACTCCATGGGCGGCGCGGTGTGCGATTTTGGAATGCGAGAGAATGACAGGCAAGTACCATGAGATGCTCCTTGAAGGCCTGGCTGCCCTGCGGGCTCCTGGCCGCCCGCGCGTTCGCCGCCGGGCCGAGCTTCAATATCGTTGATTTCGGCGCCAGAAACGATGGCAGCTCGCCTTCCACGGAAGCTTTCCGCAAAGCCATTCAGGCGGCCGAAGCGGCGGGCGGCGGCACGGTATTTGTGCCGGCAGGCAAGTACGTCAGCGGCCCCATCGAGCTGGTAAGCAACCTGATTCTGTACTTCGACGCCGGCGCGGTGGTGGAATTTCCGGCGCAGCGGCTGGCATTCACGCCGGGCAGGCAGCAAGGCATCGAAGCATTGACGCCGGTCCCGCTGATCGGCGGCGCGAACCTGGAGAATGTCACCATCGAAGGCCGCGGCCTGCTGACCAGCAACAATGCCGACTGGATGAAGCTGATGCCGCGCCAGCAGGCCAACGCGGCCGATCCGGGAAGCGCCAACGGACCGAATTGGGAACGCCTCCTGAAACTGCTCGAGGTGAAGACGCCGGCGCCGGAAGAAGCCTACCTGGCGGCCGCTCCCGAATTGCGTCCCTCCTTCGTCCGCCTGATGAACAGCCGCAACGTGCTGATCGAAGGCCTGCACTTCGCCGGGTCGCCGATGTGGACCATTCATCTGCTCTACTCCGACAATGCCGTGGTCCGCGACCTGATTATTGAAACCTACCCGGGAGTGCACACCGACGGGATCGCCATTGATTCCAGCCGCAATGTGCGCATTTCGAATTGCTTCATCGACACCGGGGACGACGGGATCGTAATCAAAGCGGGCAAGGATGCCGACGGACTGCGGGTCAACCGCCCGGCGGAAGACATATCGATCAGCAATTGCTCGGTCCACCGCGCGCACGGCGCCGTCACCATCGGCAGCGAAACCTCGGGGTGGATCCGCAATCTGGCGGCCTCCAATATCACGTGCGACGGCACGCAGATGGGCGTCCGGATCAAGAGCAGCCGCGAGCGCGGCGGCGGCGTGGAGGATGTTCGCTTCGACAACTGGACCATGCGAAATGTGGGCACGGCCATCAACGTGACCAACTACTACCTCATGGAAGGGGAGGCGCGTGCCGCGAGCGCGGCGGTGTCCAAACGAACTCCGGTCTTTCGCGATATCGCCATCAGCCACATGACCGTCGATCACGCGCGTGTCGCCATCGATGTGGAAGGCTTGCCGGAGATGCCCATCCAAGGCCTGCGGATTTCCGACGTTGTGGCGTCGTCCGTGACCGGGGTGAAGGCGTACAACACCGATGCGATGGAACTGCATCAGGTGGATGTGAGCAGGGAAGAAGGGCCGGCGTTCCTGATTCGCGATTCCCGCGATCTGGAACTGGATGGCGTCGCCAGCCCGAAACCGCCGGCGGATGCGCCGGTCATCCGCCTCGATCACTGCCCCGGAGCGATTGTCCGCAACAGCCGGGCTTTCGCCGGCACCGGCACGTTCTTATCGGTGAATCCCGGAGATCTCAGGAAGATCGTGCTTGTCGGCAACGTGTTGAGTCTTGCGCGACGGGCGGCGGAGGAATCCGCCAAAGAATATCCCATGACGCCCGAGAGCCCGACCGAGAAACAAGAGCGATGATGCGTAGGGGCCGGGGCCCGGCTTCGGCCAGAAAGGCCGCATCCCGCCTCGATCGAGCGTCCTCACAGCCCGGCCAGGCGGATTGCCAATCCGCCGCAGGCTGCCGGCCTGCCGCACAAAAAGCGCTAGCTGTTCAGCCGGTCCCACTCTCGCGAAATGCGGGCCGCGGCGCGCACCAGGATGGATCGCCGCATGCGTTGAAACTCCTCGTCCATCGCCCGAACGGCCTGTTCCATCTCTTTTAACCGGCGATTGTTCTCCAGCAGCGTACGCCTCACAGCCGGCAATCCCGATGGAACGGGTGGATTCCCGATGACCCGGAATGGACCGGCGGCGGCCGGCTCGACAGCCAATGCTTCTTCACGCAGCGCCGCGCTGATCTCGGGGGCCGCACAGGGCGCTGCTTTGCCCTCACGCCATGCGCACCAACGCTGCGAACAGCCGGAAGCCATGTACCTTCCCTGAATCATCTGCAGCCGTTTGGCGACGGCACGGGGCGAGTTCCAGATTTCAATGAGGGGCGCTTCGTAGAGGCTGCCCAGCGGTTCGGCCAGGAAACACAAATGAACTCCCCCGTTTTCAGCCACGAACAGCGTCGTCCATGGATTCGGACATAGCTCGAACGGGCCCGCGATGCCGCGGTCGTGCACGCCCGTTCGAGCCTCGGGCGGGAGTGCAAGATCTTCGCTGTCGGGATAGAGCCCGTTCTCCTGTTCCCGCAGAAAGGACGCATCGAAGCCGTGCGTTTCAAAGAGAGTCTTCAATCCGCTCACCCGGACCGCGCGAAAGCAGGCGCGGGCGCGCGGCAGCGTCTCCCGCATCAGGCCATACAACTCCGCGACCTCCGCTCGGGCGCTTAGGACTTCCTCCTCCGCCAGAAACGGCTCGCGCGTGGAATTGGCGCGATTGATCTCCACGGTTTGCAGCGCAACCTCGGTGAATCCGTTTTCGTGCATCAACGCCAGGTACCGCGGGATTTCGCGGAAGTTCGAGCGCAGGATCACGAAAAACGAATCGAGCTCCGGCAGGCTGCTGTTCAGCTTCTCTTTCCACTTGCGGAGCCGTGCGGCGTTCGCCAGCACGGATTCCAGTTGGCTTCCGCGCCGCAGCCTGGCGTATGTCGCCGCGGTGGCGCCGTCGATCGATATGGTTACAGAAGCGAACGGCAGCCGCACCATGCGCTCCGCCCAGCGATCGTCGAGCAGCGTTCCATTGGTGGAAACACTCAGGACGGGCCGCCGCGTCACCGACGCCACGTCCTCCACCAGTTCCCCGAAACCACGATAGGCCAGCGCCTCGCCGCCCTGGATGCGCAGCGTGCGGAGGTAGGGGTACAGAGACAGGAACTCGCGCCGTAGATCGGCCGCGACATCCGCGGGCCGCAGCAGATTGTCGCCGTTCTTCTCCTGATAACAGTGTGGACAATCGATGTTGCAGGCGTTGCCCAGCACCAGTCCGAGCATTCTCGGCATCGAGCGCAAATAGCTGCGGTGCAGGAAATATTCGGCCCGTCCAAGGCGGAGATTCGCTTCGAAGGGTCCGATTTCGCGATCCCGCTCCTGGTTCATAGAGGAATTCTATATCTCGCCGGGTCTGCACGCAGCCGGTCCGCCTCCGTGAGGGATCGCATCGCCGTCGATCAATTGGCGGAGGGCTTCTCCGCGTGATCGATGACGATAATCTCGCTCGGCCCGCTGGCCGGCTCCAGCTTCAAACCGAGCTGGTCCTGCACGGCCACGAAGAGCGAGGGCAATTCCGAATCCGCGCCGGCGGAGTTCACCCACTCCAGTTTGAATGTGTAGCTGCCGGCCAGGCCGGTTCGGTCGATCACCGGCCTGCCAGCCCCGTTGCCCGAAAGCCGCGCCGCCAGTTGCGGCATGGTTCCTTTGGCCACATCCATATGCATGCCGGTGCCGTCGCCCCTGATTGAGCTTTTGGGCTGGTCATCCGGCGAGGACTCCTTGAACTTCGGGCCGTTCTTTCCCACTACCAGCGCGTACATCGGCACTTCGCGGGTTTCGCGATGAATCTGGAGCTGAAACCGGTCGGCCAGGAGGCTTTGCAGCATCTGCCGCATCTGGTCGGCGTTGATAGCGGCAGCCGCCCGCGCGTCGAGATCGTAGTGCTCCGACGCGGCCCAACCCGGCGCTCCCGAGATCTGGTCGTAGCGGAGGCGGTAAGCGGTGGTGATCATATCGCGCAAGGTCGACGCGGTCGCCGTCACTCGATTTCCCTTCACCGAGGGATCCGACGAAGATGTGATGATGCCGGGATGCGGCTTGATGGAGGCGACTTCAAATGACGCCTGTCCGTAGGCAACCGCGGCCAGGTTCAGGCACACAACCACTGCCGCGATGATTTCTCTCATGTTCTCTCCCTCTATTTCTTGCCGAGCACCGACTCGGGATCGTCGGCCGAGCCGATCATCAATTCTCGGGCAACTCCGGGAGGCCAGTCGCGTTGATGGAGCACATACAGGTTGTAATTGCCCGATCCCGGCGCCACACGCCTGCGGCATTCGACACGCACCTCGTCCTGGCCATCCCGAAATAGCAGGCCGTTCTCCGATACAATGCCGTTCTTCTGAAAACCGAGTTTCTCGTGGGGGAGCAGCGAAAGAACAAATCTGCCGCGTCCCGCCAGGTACAACCAAACCACCGCCCCTGCGAACCCGCCGCCGCCCATAGACGGTCCAGGCTTCCCATTCACCGATATCCGCGGCTCCATCAGCGTCAGCTCGACATCGGTCAATTGAAAATCTCGCGCCGGACGCTGCAGATTCATATCGCCCTGCCGCCGCAAGGTCAGGTAGTCCACCACTCGCTGTCCGGTGGCCGCATTGACCAGGAGATCCAGCGCCACGGTGTCGCCGACCTTGACGTTGGGAATCACCGGGTAATCGGGGAGCTCCAGAAAACTCCAGCCGCGTTCGAAGGTGATTTTCGAGCCCTGCGGATTCCAACGTTCGATACGGATGCGCGCCGATTGGCCGTCCTCGGCGGGATCGAGGACGATGTCATAACCGAAACTTCTTTTGTGGGAGGAGTCGGTGATGCCGTGATGAACGCGGCCCTGGCCCACCAGGACCCCGCCTGGCAGCGTCGTTCCCGGCGGCTCGATTTTCGTCTGGAACCAGATCTCCAGGCCTTTCCATGACGGGCCGCCTCCGGCCGCAAGCTGCCCCTCCTGCGCGAATCCCGCGGCCGCGCAGAGCAGCCCGAGAGAAATTGCGCTAATTCGATTCATGACCGCGAATTACCCTCACGTTCAGGTCATGCACCGGCCGGAATTGAACGAGATCCAGGGATGGCGATGCGCTTTCCGCAGCCGGTCTGGGCCGCAACAAGGCGCCCGCCATCCAGAACAGAAGCACTGCCAGCGCGACCCCCACCGGAACCGGAATTCGAATCGATCCGGTAAGCAGAAATCTCCACCAGGGCTTGTGCGGCCCCAGCACCCGCTCATCGAGCGGCCGGGGCGCGTCCGGCACTCGCCACTCCCGCAGCAGTTCGCTCAGTTTCGAATCGTCATCATTTTCCATAGAGACTCCTGTTCGGTTCCAGCAGCGGCGCCAGCATTCGGCGCAAGCTTTCGCGAGCGCGGTGCAGGCGCGATTTCACCGCCGCCAGATCCGCCCCGGTCGCCCGCGCGATTTCCGCGAGCGGCATTTCTTCGTACTCCGCCAGGATCAATGCCTCCCGCTGCAATGGCGGGAGAGCGCCGACCGCCTGCGCCACGACCTCGCCGCGCTGGCGATCGGCCGGATCGATCGGGTCGCAGGCCGCGATTTCGTCCTCCAGTTCCTCGAAGCTTCGCTCGCGCGCGATGCGCTTCAGCGCGAGGTTGCGCGTTACCCCGACCAGAAAACTCCGCAGCGACCCGCGATTGCGGTCGTACACGGCCCCGTTCCGCCACACGAGCAGGAAGCACTCGTGCACCAGGTCCTCGGCAGCTTCGCTGGATCCGGTCATCCGCCGGGCAAAGCGGAAGAGCAGATTCTTGTGGCTCTCGTATGCCCCGCGGAATTCCGCATCGGTCATGTCTAATCGTAGTTCCCGGGAAGAGTCGAAAAGGATTCGGCGGGGGCTGATTTTTTTTACGTCGTGGACGCAAGTATGATCCGGGTATCCGTACTCGCCTGACGTTCTTCGTTATTCTCGCGCTGCTCGGCGGATGCGCGCATGCCGCCGGCTGAGGCCGACTTGCGCGCCCTTTTGGAAGCCCACAACTGGTTCGGCCTGCGCGATGCCGTGCTCGCCGGCCCGGCGCCGGACCTGGCGCCGACGGATCCGGCCGATAAGGCCGACGTGGCGGCCCTCGAGTTGCTGCCCGACCTGGAGGTCGTATCGCGCCGGCCCGCCGTGGCCGCGTACACCAACTGGCCGAACTCGCAGCGCATCGTCAGTCCCATGACAATCAACGGGCAGCCCGTCCAGTTCGCGATCGATACCGATGCCAGCATGGCGGCAGCCAGCGAAGCCGAGGCCGCGCGTTTGGGTTTGAGGCCGACGGCCGGCCAACCGGCATACGATGGATTCACCGGCGCCCGCAGCACGGAAGGACACTATGCCATCGCAGACCGGCTGATTATCGGAGATACCGAGCTCCGCAATGTGTCCTTTGTCGTGCTTCCGGACAAGCTCGAAGTGCTTTCGGAAATCCCTTTGGAGCAGCAGGGCCTCATCGGTCTGCCGGTCTTGCTGGCCCTGCAAACCTTGCGATGGAACCGTGACCATGAGCTGAGCATCGGTTTTTCTCCGGGACGTTTCGACCTGCGCAACGCCAATTTGTCTTTCGAGGGCCTGGATCCGCTGGCATTGGCGGAAATAGAAGGCCACCGATTGGCCATGGATCTCGATACGGGAAGCGGCATGTCGGATATCTGGCCAATGTTCGTGAAGAAGTTTCCGGAGCTGGTTCAGGATGGCCGCAAGGACAAAACGCGCATTTGGGGCGCAACCGGCGACGCGGAGGTGGACTCCGTCATCCTGCCGGAGTTGCGGATGAGAGTGGCGGGATTCCCGATCATCTTCCGCCACGCTCCCGCCCTGCTGCGCTCAACCGTTCCAGCCAGCCAGTGGCACTACGGAATGCTGGGCGCCGATCTGCTGGCCCAGGCCGCGGAAGTAACGCTCGATTTCAAGGCCATGCGCGTTGACTTGAAGTAGCCCGGCCGGTTCAGCGGCGACTGGCGCGAACCCTCGCCCACGCGGCACAATCAAATCTTATGCAAAAACTTCTGGCGCTGAACCGCAGCGAAATCGCAATCCGCATTTTGCGCGCCGCGGACGAATTGGGCCTGCGGACGGTTGCCATCTATTCCCGGGAAGACCGGCTCGCGCTGCACCGGTTCAAAGCCGACGAAGCGTATTTGATTGGAGAAGGCAAAGGCCCGGTGGAGGCGTATCTCGATGTGGAGGGCATCGTCGGCCTGGCCGCGGAAAAAGGCGTGGACGCCATCCATCCCGGTTACGGCTTCCTCTCGGAGAACCCCGCACTGGCGCGGGCTTGCGAGCGGGCCGGCATTACCTTCGTCGGGCCGAGCGCCGAACTCCTCGATCTGCTGGGAGACAAGACGGCCGCAAGGCGTCTCGCCCGCCAAGCCGGCATCCCGGTGGTGCCGGGCAGCGACCAGCCGGTCAGCGAGCCGAAGGAAGCCGAGACCATCGCGGCGGCGATCGGATTTCCGCTCATCGTCAAGGCGGCATTCGGCGGCGGCGGGCGCGGAATGCGCGTGGTCGACCGGAAGTCCGATTTTGCGGAGCGCCTGGAGGAAGCGCGGCGGGAGGCAGCCGCCGCATTCGGCAACGACGCGGTTTTCATCGAGCGGCTGGTGCGCCGGGCGCGTCACGTGGAAGTGCAGATTCTGGGCGACCGCCACGGCAACATCCTCCATCTCTACGAGCGCGATTGCTCCGTGCAGCGGCGTCACCAGAAGGTAGTGGAGGCCGCTCCCGCGCTCGGCCTGGCGCCACAGATCCGGCGGCAACTCGCCGACGCGGCCGTGCAACTCGCGCGCGCCGCGGGCTATTACAACGCCGGCACGGTCGAATTCCTGGTGGATGCCGATTCCGGCGAGTGGTACTTCATCGAAGTCAACCCGCGAATCCAGGTGGAACATACGGTGACGGAGATGGTGACCGGCATCGACCTGGTCCGCAGCCAGATCCAGGTGGCGCAAGGGCTGCGACTGCATGGTCCGGAAATGAACCTGCCTGTGCAGACACAAGTTCCGTTGTACGGCGCGGCGCTGCAATGCCGCATCACGACCGAGGATGCCGCCCAACAATTCGTGCCGGATTACGGCCGGCTCTCCACCTACCGCTCGCCCGCGGGTTTCGGCATCCGCCTGGATGGGGGCTCGGCATATAGCGGCGCGGTAATCACGCCGTACTACGATTCCCTGCTGGTGAAGACCACCGCGTGGGGCCGCAATTTCAAGGAAGCCTGCGAACGCATGGACCGGTGTCTGCGGGAGTTCCGCATACGCGGCGTAAAGACCAACATTCCGTTCCTGGAGAACGTGGTCAATCATGCCGATTTCCAGCAAGGCCGCGTCACCACCAATTGGCTGGAAGAGACCTCCGCGCTCTTCAAATTCGCTCCCCGGCGCGACCGCGCCACGCGCCTGCTGAGTTATCTCGCGGACGTCATCGTGAACGGGAATCCGACCGTAGCGGGCAAGCCGCGCCCCGCGCGCACCAGCCCGGCGCCGCGCCCGCGCCACGAATCGGCGGCTCCGCCCGCGGGGACGCGCCAGCTCCTGCGGCAACTCGGGCCCGCGGAGTTCGCGCGTTGGACGCTGGGACAAAAGCGTCTGCTGATGACCGATACGACGTTCCGCGACGCCCACCAGTCGCTTCTGGCCACCCGCGTCCGCACCTACGACATGCTGGGGATCGCCAACCTGGTGGCGCATCGGCTGTACAACCTCTACAGCCTGGAAATGTGGGGCGGCGCCACCTTCGACGTCACCATGCGCTTCCTCCACGAGGATCCGTTCGCGCGCCTGCGAAGCCTGCGGGAAGCGATCCCCAACATCTGCTTTCAAATGCTGCTGCGCGCCTCCAATGCCGTGGGGTACACCGCCTATCCCGACAACGTGGTGGCGGAGTTCATCTACGAAGCCGCGGCGCAGGGAATCGATATCTTCCGCATTTTCGATTCCCTCAACTGCCTGCCCAACATGAAAGTCGCGATGGACGCGGTTCGCAAGACGCAATCGGTCTGCGAGGCCGCGGTTTGCTACACGGGCGACATCCTCGACCCGCGTCGCGACAAATATCCTCTCGAGTATTACGTGCGGATGGCCAAACAGCTCGAACGGATGGGCGCGCACGTCCTGGCCATCAAGGACATGGCCGGCCTCTGCAAGCCATACGCGGCGGAAAAGCTGGTGAGGGCGCTCCGCCAGGCAGTTGACATTCCGATCCATTTCCACACCCACGACACCAGCGGCGTGAACGCGGCGTCCATCATGAAAGCGTCCGACGCCGGAGTGCACATCGCCGATGCGGCGGTGGCGTCCATGAGCGGACAGACCAGCCAGCCGAACCTGAACTCGATCGTGGCCGCGCTGCGGCACACGCGGCGCGACACCGGTCTCGATCTCGACGCCTTGAATCAGTGCGCCGATTACTGGGAAGTGGCGCGCGAATTCTATGCGCCATTCGACACCGGCCTGAAATCCGGCACCGCCGAGGTCTACGTCCACGAGATGCCCGGCGGCCAGTTCACCAACCTCAAGGAACAGGCCGAATCCATGGGGCTCGGAAGCCGCTGGCATGAGATCGCCCGCACCTATGCGGACGTCAACATGGCTTTCGGCGACATCGTGAAAGTAACCCCTTCGAGCAAGGTGGTCGGCGACATGGCGATCTTTCTGGTCAATCACAACATGACCATGAAAGAATTCGAGGGGCTCACTCCGGAGCATAATCTCACGCTGCCCACGTCGGTTATCGAGATGTTTCAGGGCGCTTTGGGCGAGCCGGAAGGCGGATGGCCGAAGGGACTGCAGAAGATCATTCTGCGCGGCGGAAAACCGCAGCGCGGCCGTCCCGGCGCTCATCTGCCGAAGGTGGATCTGGAGGAAACCGCTGTCGAACTGGCGAAAAAGATCGCGCGCCACCCGTCGCGGGACGAGACGTTAAGTTACCTGATGTATCCCGAGGTGTTCCTGAAATTCGCCAAGGCCAGCCAATCGTTTGGCGACGTGAGCGTTCTGCCGACCCCGTCCTTCTTCCATGGCATGGCGAGGGGTTCGGAAATCGCGGTGGAGCTGGAGCCTGGCAAAACTCTGGCGATCAAGTTTTTGACCCTGAGTGAACCGCATCCCGACGGAACCCGCACGGCGTTTTTCGAGCTGAACGGCCAGCCGCGCGAAGTAGTGGTGCGCGACCGCAGTTTGGAGATCAAAGAGCCGGCGAAACCGAAGGCCGATTTGAGCCAGCCCGGGCAGATCGGAGCGCCCATCCCGGGCGTGGTGTCCACGGTATCGGTGGCCTTGAATGAGCACATCAAAAAAGGCGACCGCCTGCTGGTGATGGAAGCCATGAAAATGCAGAGCACCATCTACGCGCCTGTGGATGGCCGCATTTCCCAGCTGCTGGTCCGCCCGGGACAACACGTCGAGGCCAAAGATCTGCTTCTGATCATCGAATAGTCTCGTTTAGACGCCGTTTAGACGGTGTTCAACCGCTGCTTCTTCGGCGGCGCCGCCAGCGCCACGCGAGCCACGCCGCCACTAACACCGCCGCGGCGGCCGTGGCCATCGCCAGGTAGTGGTGGATGTTCTTCTCGACCGCCTCCCAGCGATCGCCGAGGAAATATCCGAGCGCCAGAAAGGTCGAGACCCACAAGACCGCGCCCGAATAGGCGAACAACGCGAACTGCGGGGCTTCCAGCGCGCTCATGCCGGCGGCATAAGCGGTGAAATGGCGGATTCCGGGAACGAAATATCCGAAGGTCAACCCCCAGCGGCCGCGCTTCAGGAACCACCGGTGCGCTTTCTCGACGTGCTCCGGCTTGATGCGTATGTACTTCCCGTAGCGGTGAATCAAGCCCAGGCCGAAGGTGCGGCCGAGCACGTAGCTGAGCGTGATGCCGCAGCCGCTTCCCAGGAGCGCCGTCGCGAAGGCGGGAGGCAGCGAAAACGTGCCCTTGTAAATCAGATATCCGCTAAAAGTCAGCAGGGTTTCGTCGGGCACCGGCAGGCCGACGATGCCGAACATCAGCATGCAGAAAATCGCCAGGTAGCCGTACTGCGCGATCCACCCGAGAATCTGTTGTTCCAGGCTACACCACCACGCCGGTAAGATCGACCAGTGTGCGCCCGCCGCCGATCACCACCAGGCCGGTTTCGGTCACATGGTAATGTTTGCGGTCGCGTTCCAGGTCGTAGCCGATTTCGGCGTCTTCGGGAATGCGGACGTTCTTATCGAGCACCACGCGGCGCAAACGAGCGCGCCTCCCGATATCGCAATTGTCGAGGATCACGCAGGAATCCACATGGGCGCCGGCGTGCACGCGGACGCTGCGGCCGAGCACGGAATCGCGCACGGAGCCGCCGGAGAGGATGCAGCCGCCGGAGACGATCGTGTCGATTGCCTGCCCGCGCCGTCCTTCCTCGTCGAAAGCGAATTTGGCGGGCGGATCGGGGTAGCTGGCGGTGCGCAGAGGCCACTCCCGGTTATAGAGGTTCAGCGCCGGGGAGACGGCGCGCAAATCCATGTTGGCTTCATAGTAGGCCTCGATGGTGCCGACATCGCGCCAATACGGCACGGCATCGGCTGGCTCACCCGGAATCCGGTTGGTCTGAAAATTGTAGGCGAAGATCTGGGACCGGCCGGCCAGCTTGGGCAGAATGTCCTTGCCGAAATCGTGGCTGCTCGATTCATCGGCGGCATCGTCGTGCAGCAGCCGCAGCAGGGTTCGCGTAGAGAAGACGTAATTGCCCATCGAGGCGTAGACCCGGGAGTCGTCCGCCGGCATCGTCGGGGCGTCGGGATTCTTTTCGTGGAACGCCAGAATATGGCCGTCTTCGGCGGCTTCGACCACGCCGAAATCGGAGGCGAACCGTTTTTCCACCGGCACCGCCGCCACCGAGACATCGGCGCTCTTCTCCACGTGGAATTCGATCATGTTGGTGATGTTCATGCGGTAGATATGGTCTCCGCCGAAGATCGCCACCACGTGCGGATCGCTCTGTTCCACCAGATTGATGTTCTGGTAGATCGCGTCCGCCGTCCCCTGGTACCAGGTTTCGCCGGCGCGCATCTGCGCCGGAACCGGGATGACGAACTGCGATTTGAGCAGATTGCCGAGCTGCCAGCCTTCGCTCAGGTGCTGCAGCAGGGATTGGCTCCGGAACTGGGTTAAAACGTACACGGAGTAGAGTCCCGAGTTAATGAAGTTACTGAGAACGAAATCGATGATGCGGTATTTGCCTCCGAAGGGGACGGCCGGCTTGGCCCGTTCCCGGGTGAGCGGGAACAATCGCGTGCCCTTGCCGCCCGCCAGTACGATACCCAGCACCCGAATTCTCATAAGGTATTAAACCGTCCACATTGTTTCAGCCCGCAATCCCCTTGGCAAGTGCGCCGGGCAGTGCCGCCCACTCCGCGATCTATTCCCCGAAAACAGAGTGTTTACATTTCGCACCCGGCCAATCGGATATCCTAACCTACCGAGAGGCCCAAGATAAATGCGAAGCCAAACTTTACAACGCAGCACGCTGTTTCTGTTCACCATGGCGGCCTTCTTTGCGCAGGCAACCCGCGCGGCAGGGCCTCCCAATACGTATCTCGTCCACAATCTGGTGGCGGACCAGCCGGGTATCGCCGATTTCACCGATCCCAACCTGGTGAATCCGTGGGGCCTGTACACTTCCGGCACCAGCCCGTTCTGGGTAAACGACGCGGGTACGGGGCTGGCCACGGTTTACACCAGCAACGGGTCGATAGCGGCCGTCAAACCCTCTATTCCGCCTTCGGCCAAAGGCTCTTCGCCGGCCCTGGTGACAGGCGGAATCTTCAATGGCACCGGCGGATTCCTGGTGCAGGGGAAATCTCCGAATTTCATCTTCGTCACCGCGGACGGAACCATCTCCGCGTACGTTTCGTCCATCAGCACCGCTCAGGCTCAATTGGCGCTCGACAATTCCTCCAACGGAGCCGTGTACTACGGTCTCGCCGTAAACTCCACCACCACATCCAGCGCTCCACAGCTCTATGTGGCCAACTTCGCCAGCGGCAAGATCGAGGTTTACGACACCAACTACAAGCCGGTCACGCCTACGGGCAACTTTACGGATTCCGCGGTTCCCTCCGGGTACGGTCCGTTCAATATCTGGAACCTCGGCGGCAAGCTGTACGTGATGTGGGCCCAGCAAAATTCCAATAAGACATTCGCGACCACCGGAGCCGGGCTGGGCGCGGTCTCGATCTTCGATCTGAACGGCAATCTGCTGCAACACCTGGCGACCGGCGGCAAGCTCAATGCTCCCTGGGGCGTGGCCATCGCTCCGGCCAGCTTCGGCGCCTTCGCCAACGACGTCCTGGTGGGCAACTTCGGCGATGGCACCATCAACGCGTTTGACCCTGCCACCGGCAATTCTCTGGGTCAGCTGATGGACCAGAACGGAAATCTCATCGTGCTGTCGGGATTGTGGGGCTTGCTGCTGGGTAACGGCGGCAGCGGCGGCGACCCGAACGCCATCTACTTCGCGGCCGGAACCGGCAACCAGAAACACGGATTGTTGGGTAGCATCCAGGCGCCGCCCACCCTCACCGGCGTCGTCAACGCGGCCGACACGCAGAGCGCGATCGCGCCCAATACCTATATCAGCATCTACGGCGCCGATCTTTCGCCCGTGACGCGCAACTGGACCAACAGCGATTTCAGCGGCACGTCGCTGCCGACGAGCCTGGGCGGCATCAGCGTCAGCGTTGACGGCAAAGCGGCGTTTGTTTATTACATCAGCCCCAAGCAGATCGACGTGCTAACGCCGATCGACAGCGCGGCCGGCCCGGTGCCGGTCCAGGTGACCAACAACGGGATGCCCAGCAATTCGATGCAGACCACCGAGCAGACCGTGTCGCCGGCCTTTTTCCTGCTGAAAGACGGCACCTCGATCGCAGCCATACATTCCAACGGATCGATCGTCGGGGCGACCAGCCTGTACACGGGCGAGAGTTCCCCGGCGATTCCCGGCGAGACCATTGCGCTTTACGGAACCGGGTTCGGAACCAGCAGTCCGTCGGTCACAACCATCGGCGTGGTGACCGCCCCGGTGTCAGGGTCTACCAGCGCCGTCACGGTGTCGTTCGGCGGGACTTCGGCCCAGGTGACCTATTTTGGCCTGGTCGGCGCCGGCATCTACCAGATTAATGTGGTGGTGCCATCGGGCGTGGCTGCCGGAAATGCCGCCGTGACGGCGGCCGTCGGTGGGGTAAGCACGGCCAGCAACGCGATCGTCACGGTGGGGTCGGCCGGGCAGTAAGCCGCGCCGCCCCCTGAAAACCGCTTCCAGGCGGCCGCTCCCGGCACGGGGGCGGCCGCTTACGTTTTTGGCGTATTGATATCCTCGTCCGTGCCGCCCAGGCGTTGCTTCCAGGGCAGGAGCACGCGCAGTGTGAACAGGTTCAGCGCCGCCAAAATCAGCGCGAAGATATAGCGGTTTTGCGCCACCGACGCGCCGACCACCCCGAAGGTCCAGATGCTGGCGGCGGTGGCCGTGCCGTGAACCCACGCGCCCGGCTTGGACGGGTCGGATTTCAGGATGGCGCCGCCGCCAATGAATCCGATTCCGGCCACCAAACCCTGGATGATTCGCGAGGTTGCGGCCGTATCCAGCGGCGCGGCGAGGAGCACATAACCGCAACTGGCCATGGCGACCAGGGGGAAAGTCCGCACACCGATCGTGTGCGCTTCCTTCTCGCGATACCACCCGACTGGGAGCGCGAGAACGTAGGAAATTACCAGCTTGAGACCGCCGTCCAATTCCGAAGGCCAGTTGAAGGGCACAGCCATACGTGCGTTATACCACCCGGCGCGGCAGGCGAACTGTCCGGACCGCCCCTCCCCAAAAAAGCCGTGCCCATCGATTGGCTGCGCAGGCGCGCGGATTTTGCTTCCACCTATAAAACATTTCCTGTAAATTATGTTATATGCAGAACAGCCGCGATTCGTCCATCTGGCGGAGCCTGGCCGTCGCCTTTGGGGACGGCGTGGCATTCGGCGTGGGCGTGAAACTGGCCCAAGGCTCGACCCACACGGCGGCAGGCGCCTCAGCCGCCGCTCCGGCGACGCTCGATTCGGTTTCCGGACGCCTGGAACAGATCGAGCAGCGACTCTCCACCATCGAGCAATCCGCGATGTCCGCCCTGCCGGCGGCTTCCGCGCCCGCTCCGTTCGACCAGAAAGTGCTCGAAGCCGTCGTGAACGCGCTGGACGCGAGGCTTCGCGAGCAGGCAGGCCAGGTGGAACGCCGTCTGACCCAGCTCGAGGCCAAACTCGCCATCGACCTGAAAAACCTGGACCTTCAGGATAAGGCGATCGTTACCGGCCTGCAAAAACGCCTGGAGGAGGCGCACGTACAGTACAACGAACACGTCACTGCCATCCGCGACGCCGTCGCGCAGGACATGGACATGCTGTACAGCCAGATCGCCAGGGCCCGCGAGGAGTTCGCCGGCGCGGCGGGCGAAAGCCTGGAAACCCGCATCGCCGCCGCCGTAACCGCAGCCGTGCAATCCCGCATGGAATCGGTCGAAAACCGCATGCAAATCCATGTTCTGGAGGCGGCGGAACGGGCCGGGCGGCAGGCCACCTCCGCGGCCGCCGGACGCCTGGAATCGCAAATCGTCCAACTGCAATCGTCTCTGGCGGAGAAAGCCCGCGAAATCGCCGAGCTGCGCCAGCGAATTACCGATGCCGACCAATCGGTCCTCGACCTGATTCTGGCGATGGGCCAGATGTGCCGGGATGTAGCGGCTCGCATTACCCCTGCGGCGGCCGCGGCCGAATCGCGGCCCACGGCTGTTCCGCCGCCCGAGACACCGCCCGAGGATACCACCGGCGCGCCGTCCCAGCCGGAATCGTCGGCAGTTCCTCCGGCCGCGCCGCCGCCCGAAGGACCTTCATCGGAGGCGTTCGGGGCCGAACCCGAGGCGCCGGTAATCGCGATCGGACATGTAGACGGCGGCACCAACGGCAGCGGGCTGCTGGAATCGCCGCCGGAACCGCTGCCCCCCGTATCCGCGGACGAGATGATGCCGGAACTGGCTCCAAACGAGCGTCCCAGCCGGCTGTGGCGGGTCCCGCTGGTGTCGGGTTTTCTGATTCTCGCCGCCGGCAGCCTGTACATGCTTCACTAACAGCCGCGCCCGGCCGTGATGCAGGTCCTGGCGATTCGTCCCCAGTTTCTTGCGGGCACAGTGTAAGCTGAGGACAGGCCAAATGAAGATTGCCTCTGTTCAGTCGTACCTGCTCTCGTGCCCATTTGCCGAGCCGATCCGCCTCCCGTTCTGGGGCGGCGAGCGCACCATCCTCAAGCGCGATGCGATGTTCATTCGCGTAACCGCCGATAACGGCCTGGTCGGCTATGCGCCCGGAGCCGCTGACGTACGGGCGCAGCAGGCGATCCAGGATGTCATCGGGCCGTTCCTCACGGATCGCACGCTGAGCGATCCCGACGCTTTGCGGGTGATCTTCATGGAGGGGCCCGGGGTCAATCCGGCCCTGGCGCGAGTCTATTGTTGCTTCGAAATCGCCTTGTACGACCTGGCCTCGCAGGCGCTCGGAGTTCCCCTCTCGGAAATGCTGGGGGGGCGGGTCCGCGACCGCATCCGCCTCTATGGCAGCGCGGGAATGTACATGGAGCCCGAGGGGTACGCCGCCGAAGCCGCCGCCATTAAGGAAATGGGTTTCCGGGCGTACAAGATGCGTCCGGCGCTCGGCCCCGAACGCGACCTGGAGACCATCAGGCTGATGCGTCAGTCCGTCGGCAACGGCTTCGACCTGATGGTGGATGCCCACACCTGGTGGCGCATGGGCGATCGCAGCTACAACCAGGAGACCGTGTCCGACCTGGCCGGCGAATTCGGCGCTCTGGATGTTGCCTGGCTGGAGGAGCCGCTTCCGCCGCACGATCACGCGGCGTATGCCCGGCTGCGGGATCGCGACCTGGTACCGCTGGCCAGCGGCGAACACGAGCCGAGCGAGGAGCGCTATCTGGACCTGATTTCCACCGAGAGCGTCGACTACGTGCAGATGGATGTCTGCTGCCAGGGCGGCTATGCCGTGGGCCGCCGGGTCATGGCCGAAGTGTCGCGCCACACGCTGCGATTTGCATTTCATAGCTGGGGAACCGCGCTCGAAGTGGCCGCCGCCGCGCACCTGGGCATCTGCTGGCCCGAGTATATCGTCGAGTATCTCGAATACCCGTGCTACTCCGCTCAAGGGCGCGCCGGCATGTATCCTTTTCCGCTGGCCAACGAGATTCTCACCGAACCCCTCGCGATCGACCGCGGCTACCTGGAGGTGCCGCGGCGGCCCGGCTTGGGCGTGAAGGTCGACGAATCGGTGGTGGACCGCTATCCATGGATTCCCGGGCCGTGGTCGTATTTCCGCATCGATTCGCCGCCCGAAACGCTCGCGGTGGTCTCCGATCACAGCATTCCGTGGGACGGGAAGCAGAGCATATAATCGAAAGCGCGCGAGTTGACACTGCGGATGCCGCCCATCGCACTCTCTATCGCCGGTTCGGACCCGTCGGGCGGCGCTGGAATCCAGGCCGATCTCAAAACCTTTCACCAGTTCGGCGTCTATGGGGAAGCGGTTATTACGCTTCTCACCGTGCAGAACAGCATGGAGCTTTCGCGCGTGGAGGTGATGCCGGCCGACCTGGTCTTCGACCAACTCGAGGCGGTGCTGCGCGACATTCCGCCCCAGGCCGCCAAAACCGGAGCCCTCGGCTCGGCGGAAGTGGTGGAAGCCGTAGCGCGGGCGCTCCGCGGGCACGAGTTTCCGCTGGTGGTCGATCCGGTGACGATCAGCAAACATGGCCGGGCGCTTCTGGATGATCGCGCTGTCGAGGCGGTTTCCGCGTTGCTGCTGCCGCTGGCGGCGCTCTTTACCCCTAACGCGCCCGAAGCCGCCGCATTCAGCGGCATGGCGATTCAATCGCTCGACGACGCCCGCCGCGCCGCCGACCGCGTGCACCGGCTGGGCGCGCGCGCCGTCCTCATCAAAGGCGGCCACCTGGCGGGCGATGCCGTCGACCTGCTTTCGGATGCTTCCGGCTTTCGCGAATTCCCCGCGCCGCGGATCTCGACCCGCCACACCCATGGGTGCGGCTGCACATACTCCGCGGCCATTACCGCCGGTCTTGCCTGCGGATTCGGCTTACCGGATGCGATCGCGCGCGCCAAACGCTACATCCACGAAGCGATCCGGACCGCTCCCGGCTTGGGCTGCGGTTCGGGACCGCTCAATCATCATGCGGAGGTGTCATGAAGTTCATCGACCTGCTGTACGCCGCCATTTCGCGTTCCGAAATTCCGTTGCGCTTCGAACCCGGCGCCGAAGAGGCGCTGGCGAAACCCATCGTGGAGGCCCTTCAGCTCTGGATCAAGGCACACATTCCGAGCGGGAACAACGAATCCGACAGCGGCGCCAGGGCGCTGGCGACGCGGCTGCTGGCCGAACTGGAGGGCTCCGCCGAGTTGCCGGAATAGGCCGGCGCGCGCTATTATGCTGGGGAAAATATGACCAAGGTGCAGATCCAATTCCGCCTGCAGCGCCCGCTCGACGATGCCATGCTGGCGCAGCTTCCCGCCACCCACAGCGTCTACGGCATCCAAAAGGTGAGAATCAACAGCGACGGCACTCTTACCGTGGAATACGACGCCAGCCGTCTGCGCCCGGCGGATGTCGAAGCAGCCTTTGCCGCGGCCGGTATTCCGGTGGTGGCATAGCGTCCGCCAGTCTGCCCGATCGGCTGCCCCGGTCGGCTGCCCGGTTCAAGGTGAGCGATAGCTTACCGATTATCCCTGGCGAGGGCGGATGTTCGGTATCCACACCGCAGGCGGCGAGTCTGCCGCCGAGATCCTGAGAGTGGTTAATCATGCTCCTTTGCCATCCCTCCAGGATCATTGCGTGAGAGGTTTTCGGGCAGAGCGTAACATAGATGGCGAGGTGCTTCGATGGACCGTCGACTGTTCCAGGGGCTGACCGCCCTCCTGTTGAGCATTCCGGGGCTCTCCCAGGAAACTAAGCCGCCGGCATTTCTCTACGTCGATGTCCACCCCAGCGCGCCCAACGCCGAAATGGTCGGCGGCCGATTCCGTGCCGGCAGCCGCTTCGAAGCTTCGGGCTACACCATGCTCGACTTCATCTCTCTGGCCTACAACCTCCCGTGGGAGCGCATCGCCGACGGACCATCCTGGATCGGCACCGACAGGTTCGACCTAATCGCCGCTGTTCCCCCCGGCGTGCCCGCGAGCGCTTCACTGCCCATGATCCAGGCCGTGCTGGCGGAGCGCTTCCAACTCAAGGTGCACGATGAAACCCGACCGGTTCCCTCCTATGTGCTGTTATCCGGCAGTCAGCCCCGCCTCAAAGACAGCGCCGGCGGCGAGTCGCGATGCCAGTACAAACGCGGCCGCTCCACCATCACCCTCGACTGCACCAACATGCCGATGAATCAGTTCGTACGCGAGTTAAAGGATTACGCGCAAGAATTCTTCGACCGCCCTTTAGGCGACCAGGCCTGGGGCACGCTCGACCGGCCCGTACTCGATCAGACCGGTTTGAGAGGCGCTTACGATTTCTCTATCATCTGGGTGCCCGGCCCCTGGAACAGGCAGCAACCCGCCGCATCCGCCGATGGGATGGCTTCCGCGCCCACCGGCGAAATCAGCTTCTTCGAGGCCATGGAAAAACAGCTCGGCCTCAAGCTCGCCAAACAGAGACTCCCTTACCCAGCGCTGGTCGTCGATTCCGTCGAGCACCCCCAGGAGCAATGAATGGCAGGCAACGGAATGAAACACGTTTCGCCCTGGGCTGCGGAAGCGGATACCTCGTCATGTGCCGGGAGTGTTCTGAATGTTGAGGGCAGATTAGAACCATTCCCAGCCTTCGGGTTCGAGTGCCTTGTATACGGCCGTCCCCTTCCGGCTGTGCATCGGGGCGTGGCCGCGAAAGCCAGTCTTCGATAGCCTCACTTCTTGGGTGCTTATCGGAAATTGTGTACTGGCAGGCCAGGGTCGCGCGAGTGTAAGCCTTCCATGCCAAGGGGAATTTAGCTAAGGTAGAGAAATGGTGAAGCTGGTCGTCGTGGCGCTGCTTACCTCCTCCGTTGCGCTCGCCCAGGACTGCTTCCCGTTAGACAAGAAACTCTCCTTCAGCGGTAGGCTGGTGTTGATCGACGAGAACGGCTATCGGCAGTGGATTGGCCTTCGACTTTCCCGGCCCGTATGCGTCGAGGGCGACCGGGGCGATGGATACATCGAAAGAGTGGATGACGTTAAGATCATGCAGGCCTTCGCACTTGAGGATGGGCAGATTCACTCTCGTTTGAATCGTCTAATTGGGGACAACGTTGCTCTGACGGGTACGTTGGCGCAATGGCTCACTGGCTATCAGCGAGCCCCGGTTGTTATCAACGTCGACACCGTGGAACCGACTGACGCCGCCGGTGAAGCAACTCTGAGTGCACCCGGCCGGCCAAAGCCACTCGTACGCGACGTGCCCGCCTACTACATCACCGTGCGGGCCGGTCAGTCGCTCATCAAAGCGGTTCGAGAAGCCGGATCGAACGCGCCGCTCACGCCCGTCGACGAGTATGCGCGGCATACCGTGACCGGAGGCGACGTTGTCTATGTCTTCTGCCGAGATGGCTACGAACCTCAGTACGTCACTGGATCTATTTCCGAAGACTCGGCCGCGTGTGGAGCGTCGGCGAACTCGTGCGGTTTCAATATTCCACGGGATCGAATGATAACTATTACAATGCGTTGTACCCAGACGAAGTAGGCCGGTCCAGAACAGTGGCATAGGTGCACCGGCAGTTGCTTTTTCAGCTTCGCCGACTGCATCGGGTTGGATCGTGCCCCCATCCATCACGGCCACCCGCCCTCCGTCTTGCAGCGTGATGCCCGTACCGGAGCCATTTGACCGTGGCGCCGGACCGCGGCGGCGGCATTCCCGTGACGCCGCATATCGTTCAATTCGCAGAAGGCCGCCCGATACTGCCGATCACCAGGACTTCCAGTGGTGCGCGCTGCGATTCCAAACGAAGTCCAGGCTGTTCCCGCAACGCCGTTACGAGAGGCGGCGCCACCAAGTCGGTTGCCGGGTCGGCTGGCCGGCTCAAGGTGATGATGTCATCAGTTTCTGGTCAGCCCAGGCAGAGGTGACTCCGTAAACGACGGAGCCGATGCCTGTGGCCGGTATTCCGGCTGATAGACGTTCATGGAAACTGGGCCTCGCCGGTCCGCGTCGTTGGCCAAACGAAGGGAGCCCGCTCAGTTGGGGCTTATCGCAACGGCATGCGGCGCTGAGGCATCGTCGCGATCAAGGCGCGGAGCACGGTGTTGACCGATTCAGCATCTTTGAAAAGCCGGGCGACGTCTGGGTCTAATAGTATCGCAAGCGACCCCTCTGGTATCTGTTTCGCAAACCGATTCAGCTTCGACGCGGCATAGTCGAAGCGGTACTCTGATCTAAGATTATCAGGGCCTTTTTCTCTTGATTTACGAGGTGACGTTTTCTTCATAGTCATGCTGCTCTGCCTTTGTTGCGCGACGGGCGCTAATGATCCGGATCTGTTCCTCAAATGGTTCCGAAAAACACACGAGCAGTAGTTTTCCCTTTCCGGAACGACCAATAATAATCTCGCGGGAATCCTCCGCCGAATGATCGGGGTCGTCGAAAATGCGAGCCAGCGGATCCGCGAAGACTGAGGCGGCTTCGACGAACGTGATGCCGTGCTTCCGCAAATTCGAACGCGCTTTGCGACTATCCCACTCAAAGGCCGGAGCCATCCTACACCCAGAATACGCGAATGGGTATTTCCCGCCAACTCCAGGGGTGGCGCCGCCGGACGGCGCCCCGGCCCTATGCCCGGCCCCATAACGCCCAAACCATTGATTTGGCTGTTGCGAACGGCGCCGCCTTAATGTTTCGGGCGAAGAACGGCGATCTCGGAAAGTGCCCGTATCATCACGGCCACCCGCCCGCCGTATTGCAGCGTGATGCCGGTGCCGGGGCCATTTGGCCGCAGCGCCGGACCGCGGCGGCGGGCATTCCCATGACGCCGCAGATCGTTCAATTCGCGGAAGGCCGCTCGATGCTGTCGATCACCAGGACTTCCAGCAGTGCGCGCTGCGATTCCAAACGAAGCCCAAGCTGTTCCCGCAACGCCATCACCAGCGGCGGCGCCGCCGAGTCGGCTGCCTGGTCGGGCGCCCAGTTCAAGGTGAAATCGTAGCTGCCGCTCAAAGCGGTCCTATCCACCACGATTCGTCCCATGCGGTTGCCGATATAATTGGCGAGCAACTCCATCGAAACCGCGGTTCCAACCATCTGCGAGCCGCCCGGTACGTTGTGCGTATGCGCCCCCGGCGCCTCCCCCTCGCTCGCCGTGTCGAGCTTTGGCCCGCCTTTCGCGACCAGCAGCGCGAGTACCGGGAGTTCCCGCATCTCGCGGTGAAACTTCAACCGAAACCGTTCGGCCAGCAGGTTCTGCATCAATGGACCCATTTGATCGGGCGTGATTTTCTCCGGCCGGCCGGTTTTCGCCTCGACATCGTAAGGCTCGGTATCGAGCCAGTTCGGACCGCCGGCAATCTGCGCATTCTGAAGGCGAAATGCCACCCGAAGCAGCAGCTTGACCGGCTCATTCTGGATCCTGACCCGTCCGCCTTCGAAGGTCTCGAAACTCGTTCCGGCGCCCGGAGCGGACGCCGACGGCCGGATCACGGCGACTTCGAAGCGTGGCGCGGGCTGCGCCGCGAGCGCCGCCGCCAGGAGCGCTGCCGCGAATATCCGGTTCCGGCCCATGAAGATGATACGAGCGGCCGCGGCGCCGGTTGGCAATTTCAGTGCGTCATGGCGTACACGACGTAATTCACGCCGATGCGTATGCCGAGCGCCGCGTATTCCTGCGGATACGAAGGCGCGTCGGCCCATTCCCAGGAATCGCCGACGTCCGATTGAAACGTGATGGCCACCACCACGCGCCCGTGCTCGTCCACAATTCCGCGCCATTTGTCGGGGCAGGGCGAACATTTCCAGCTTCGTCCCATGCGCACCGATCCCTGGCTGGCCACCTGGTAGCGGTCATCCAGATCGTACACCGTATGGAAGATCTGGCTGTCGTTGGGCAGATCGACCACCTGGTATTCCGGGAACACCTTCTTCATGCTCTGCATGAAGATTTCCCAGCCGTCCTCGCCCCAGAAATCGTCGGCCATGAAGAAGCCGCCGCGCAGCAGGTATTCGCGTAGCGCTTTGACCTGCGGATCGGTCAATTGCCACGACCCGGGCTGCACCGCATAGAGCCATGGCCAATCGAATTCGCCTCCGTCATCGAGGTTGATCGGCTGCTCCACGGAGCGCACGCTGATGCGCGTGAGCCGCCGCAGCGCCTGCACGAAATGGCGGTCCGCCCGGGGATAATCCTGCGTCCAGATGGTATTTCCCTCGGTCCACGTGCCGCGATTGCGAAATCCAAAGCCGCGTCCGTAGCCGCCGCGAGTGTAGGGAGAGGTCGGATACATCAGGCGGGCGAAGGTCCACTCCGTCTTCTGGTTCCAATCCGGCGGCAGCGGGATGGTGCCCAATTGGTATTCCACCCCGGGATACTCGCGGAACGGCAGTTGAAACGCCGAAAGCGTTCCCAGGAGGGCCACGCAAGCTCCCATCACGATGGCCGCGCGGAAAGTCATGAATCGCTTTCCGTGAGCATATCACTTCGATGGCGGCGAGTCGGTTTTGGGAAGCGGCTGGTCGGCGGGGCCCACCGCCGGGATGATGCTTCCGTCCGGCGCATGCACCGTGATCTCGACCGTGGTGCGGGGATCCTCGAGGATCGATTGGCGGTTGCTTTGACAGAGGGCCCAGCAACAGTAAACGAGTGCGACGAAGCAGACGCCTGCCGGGATGTTGGCCTTCACCACCACCAGTGTACCCGCGCGATGGGAATCCATCCACTCTCGCGCCAGTTGTTAAGATGGAGACCGATGCCGCGGCTCGAGAAGCTGCTTACGGAACAGGCCAATCCCGCTTCCGCCTCCATCGACGCGCTGCCCACACTGGACGTCCTGCGCATTATCAATGCCGAGGACCACCGTGTCGCCGAAGCGGTCGAGCGGGAGATCCCCAATATCGCCCGCGCCGTGGACGCGATCGTCGCCGCCTTCGAGAACGGCGGGCGGCTATTCTACATCGGCGCCGGAACCAGCGGACGCCTGGGCGTGCTGGACGCGTCGGAATGCCCGCCCACCTTTAGCGCTCCGCCGGAAATGGTGCAGGGGATCATCGCGGGAGGAGAAGCGGCGCTGAGCCGGGCCACCGAAACCACCGAAGACGACCCGGCCATCGGCGTGCGCGACCTGCTGGCCCGGGGCTTCTGCGCGAGCGATATTCTGGCCGGCCTGGCCGCCAGCGGCCGCACTCCTTATGTGCTCGGCGCGGTGGCCGAGGCGGCGCGCATGGGCGCGGTTACGATAGGAATCAGTTGCACGCCCGATTCCGAGCTGGCCCGCGCGGCCCGCATCGCCATCACTCCCCTGGTCGGTCCCGAGGTCCTCGCCGGTTCCACCCGCATGAAGGCCGGCACCGCCCAAAAGATGGTCCTCAACATGCTTTCCACAAGTGCGTTCATCCGGTTGGGATATGTATACGGCAACCTGATGGTGAATGTGCAGCCCAAGAACGCTAAACTCGTCGCCCGCGCCCGCGGGATTGTCGCCGGCAAAACCGGCCTCACGAACGAACGGGCGGCTGAATTGCTGGATGAGGCGGGAGGAAATGTGAGCGCCGCGATTCTCATGGGCAAGTTGGGAGTTTCGCGGGAAGAAGCGCAGCGCCGTCTGGCGGAATCGGGAAATCGCCTGAGGCAGGCACTGAGGAAATAACGGATCCGGCGCTTCGCATGAACAGCAACCCGAAGAGGAACCATGGATAAGTTCGTCATCACCGGCGGAGCGCCGCTCCTGGGCGAAATCTCCACCAGCGGATCGAAGAATTCCGCGCTGCCGGCGCTCGCGGCGGCATTGCTCACCGAGGAACCCGTGACGCTGCGCCGCGTTCCCCGCGTGCGCGACATCCGCACCATGCAGCGGCTCCTGGTCGATATCGGAACCGCCATCGAGACGGAGGGCGATTGCGTGCGGCTGCACACGCCGCGCGTGGTCAGTCCCGAAGCGCCGTACGAGCTGGTGAAGACGATGCGCGCCTCCAGCCTGGTGCTGGGTCCGCTGGTAGCCCGCTGCGGACGGGCGCGGGTTTCGCTGCCGGGAGGATGCGCTATCGGCGCGCGTCCGGTGAATCTTCATATTTTCGGCCTGGAACAACTGGGTGCGCGCATACAGCAGTCGCATGGCTACATCGAAGCCGATGCCCCGGAGGGTCTGCGCGGCGCCATCGTGCACTTCGACCGCATCACCGTAACCGGAACGGAAGATCTGCTCATGGCGGCGGTGCTGGCCAAAGGCGAGACCATCCTCCGCAACGCCGCCCGCGAACCGGAAGTGGTGGACCTGGCGAACCTGTTAACCGCCATGGGCGCCAGGATCGAAGGCGCCGGTACGTCCATAATCCGCGTGCAGGGCGTCGAGCGGCTGGCCGGCACGGACCATACCATCATCCCCGACCGGATCGAGGCCGGGACTTTTCTCATCGCCGGGGCCATCAGCAATGGCGACGTTACCGTCGCTCATTGCGAACCGGAGCATGTCGGCGCGCTCGTGTCCAAGCTGCTACAAATCGGCGTCGAGGTGACACAGCCCGAGCCCACCAGTCTGCGGGTCCGCGGCGGCGGCCCTCTGCGGTCGGTCGATCTGACCACGGAAGAGTACCCCGGGTTTGCCACCGATTTGCAGGCGCAGTACATGGCCTTGATGACGCAGGCCGAGGGAATCGCCATGATCGTGGAGACGATCTTCGAGAATCGCTTCATGCATGCCCTGGAACTGGCCCGCATGGGCGCTAACATCCGGCTGGACGGCAAGCAGGCGATTGTCGCTGGACCGCGCACGCTTACCGGCGCGGGGGTGATCGCTTCCGATCTCCGAGCCAGCGCGTCCCTGGTGTTGGCGGCGCTGGTGGCCAAAGGCGAGACCGTCATCGATCGTGTCTACCACATCGATCGCGGCTACGAACATATCGAGGCCAAACTCGCCCAGGTTGGAGCCAAGATCCGAAGAGTCGAATAAGAAAAGGCGTCCCCGCACGGCAACCGGCAAGCGTATCCGTGTCGGTTTGGAACGAAATACCGCCCGACACTAACTATAGCTAGTATTCCTCGGGTTTCTCCCTAATATCCATCTCGGAATTCTAACCAGAGTAGAAACTCGCAACCTATCTGCCGATGAGGAGGACGATGGGCACAGCGCCAAGGTCTGCCTTCAGGCGCCGCTATATAGTGGCGGCGTCCATCGGCGCCGCGATGTTCCTCGCGGCAACCTTATATTGGATGTTTTCGGCGCCTCCGCTCACACGCACCATGAAGATCGGCTTTCAGGTGTCTCCCCCGTACCACTATCCCGATGCCAATGGCAGGCCGACCGGTGTAGCGGTGGAACTCATCCAGGAAGCCGCGCGCCGCGCCCATATCCGGTTGCAGTGGGTCTTCTCGCCAAAGGGACCCGACCGCTCGCTCGCGGACGGCGATACCGATCTCTGGCCGGTCATGACGGATCTGCCCGAGCGGCGGCGAAGTCTCTATACAAGCGCCCCATGGGCCAAGATGACCTACGCCATTGTGTATCCCGAAGGCCGGTACGTGACCGGCCCCGAGGATTTCATGGCGCACACATTTGTCGCGACGCTCCATATCGGCAGCGACGCCAAGGTGGCCGAACGGCTTTTTCACGGCGCCAGGATGGTTCCCGCCAATACCAACGCAGACGTGGTGGACGCGGTCTGCCGCGGGGCCGCCGACGGCGGATTGCTCAGTTTGAATTCGCTGGCCAACCCACCCAAGCCGGATTGTGCCTCGCGATCGCTGCGCCTGCTGCCTCTGCCGGGGGCGGTCTACTGGTTCGGCGTGGGCGCGACCCGGGTACGGCCGGACGCGCGCTATGCCGCGGACCGGCTGCGGCAGGAGATCGGCAACATGGCCGATGACGGCACCATGCTCACCATGGACTTCCGCTGGAATACCCACATGACCGGGGAAGCCGCCACCATCGTGGCCTACCGGCGCGAGCGCGCCTTCGAAATGGTGTTTCTTTGCGCTCTCGCCATCCTGGCTCCGACTCTCCTGTTCACCGCCTGGCTGGCGGCGCGCCTCCGCTCGGCGCAGCGCGCCGCCGAAGCCGCCAGCCGCGCCAAGAGCGATTTCCTGGCCAACATGAGCCACGAGATCCGGACGCCGATGAACGGCGTGATCGGCATGACGGGTCTGCTGCTCGATACGGAATTGAATCTGGAACAGCGCGATTACGCCGAAACCGTCCGCAAGAGCGGCGAGGCGCTGCTTACCGTCATCAACGACATTCTCGATTTCTCGAAGGTCGAAGCCGGCAGGTTGAGCATCGAGCATTTCGCTTTCGATCTGCGGCTGGTGCTGGAAGACGTCGTCGAGATGCTCGAGCCCAAGGCGGAGGATAAGCGCCTCGATCTGATCCTGCAGTACAGCCCGCAGATGCCTCGCCACTTCATCGGCGATGCCGGGCGCATCCGGCAGGTGATCACCAACCTGGTCGGAAACGCGGTGAAATTCACCGATCACGGTCATGTTCTGGTGGCCGTGAGCTGCGAAGGCAACGAAAGCCAGACGTGCCGCATTCGCCTCAGCGTCACCGATACCGGCATCGGAATATCGAAAGACAAGATTCCGCATCTGTTCGAGAAATTCATGCAGGCCGATACCTCCACCACCCGCCGCTACGGCGGCACGGGTCTCGGCCTGGCCATCTGCAAACAACTGGTCGACCTCATGGGCGGCTCCATTCACGTCGAGAGCGCGCTGGGGCGGGGCTCGCAATTCTGGTTCACCCTGCCGCTCAAGATCGGTCCGCAGCCGGCCCCATCGGAGCCTCCCGCCAGCGCCACCGATCTTGCCGGGCTGCGCGTGCTGATCGTGGACGACAACGAAGTGAACCGGCGCGTGGTGCACGAGCAGATCACCGGCTGGAGAATGCGGAACGGCAGCTATGCCACCGCGGAGCAGGCTCTGGACGCCATCCGCGCCGCCAAACGCGACGGCGATCCGTACCACTTTGTGCTGGCCGATTTCCAGATGCCCGGCATGGACGGCGCCACGCTGGCTCAGGCCATCCGCGTGGAAGAGGAGATACGCGACGTCATCGTGGTGCTGTTGACTTCCATCGGCGATTGGCGAGAGGTGCGCCAACTGGAGGGGTCGAGCGTGGATGCCTGCCTGGTGAAGCCCATCCGGCAATCGCAGCTCTTTAATACTCTCGCCGATGCATGGGCCAAGAAACAGCGCGAGATGCCGCGCCGGCGCGAACCGCGCCGAACGGTGATCGATTCGGTTCCCGCAACTTCATTCGCCGGGCTGCACGTGCTGGTGGCGGAGGACAACGCGGTGAACCAGAAGGTGGCGCTGCGCATGCTCGAACGGCTGGGAATCCGCGCCGACGTGGCAGCCAACGGCCGCGAGGCCGTCGAAATGCAGCGGCTGGTGCAATACGACCTGATCTTCATGGATTGCCAGATGCCGGAGATGACGGGCTACGAAGCCTGTTCCGCCATCCGGTTGATGGAGGGTGCCGACCGGCAGACGGTCATCGTGGCCATGACGGCGGAGGCGCTGGACGGCTGCCGCGAACGGTGTCTCGAATCGGGCATGGACGATTTCATCACCAAGCCGGTGAAACTGGAAACCCTGCTGGAATCGCTGCAGCACTGGCTTCCGCAATCCACCCGCACGTAGCCGGGGGCGTCGATCCGGCTATTTCTGAAACGAATCCCGCGCGCACCGCAGCGTGTGGCTGAGCGAATCCTTGGGCAACGAGCGGATGATGGGATTGATCAGCCAGCCCAGCCCGGCCGGCATGCTGCGGCTCAGCGAAATGGCTTCGCATTCCAGGTAAACGCCGCCATCCCGCTGCTCGAACCGCCAGTAAGAGTTCAGGCGCCACAAAAACCCATGGTCTTTGCCGATGCTCCGCTCCCGTTCGTTGGCGCGGCCGGGATTCACCAGTTCGGCGATGCGGGTGGTCCGCGAGCGGCTCACCCAGCGGGTGTCGCTGACCTGCTCGTAGTGCACCTCGTGTTCCGTATTCAGTACTGCGGTTACCCCGGCCTTCGATTTCACCAGCCGCATATACACGTGAAAATCGTTGCCGTTGTGGCTGAGCAGCTTGGAATCGAGTACCTCGGGCTTGTACGTCACTTTGGCGCGGTCATAGTCCTCGACGCCGCGCAGCACCGTTTCCAGAGTAACTCCGGGAACGAAAACTGCGCCTATCCAGTCGTGGATGAGACCATCCGCAACGCCGATATCACCTTCGCCGACGCGCGGCTCGGCGAGGACCTCGCCCCTGGCCAGCTTCTTCCGGCCGTCCCGAATGCCGTCCGACCAGAGAAACTGCGGGCTGCCGGCCTGTTGTATGATGCGGGTTTCGGCCGTCCGTACATACTCGTCAAATGCTTGAACCGTAGCCGGGCTCAGCTCCACGATGGCGACGTCAGACAGCGGAGCCAACAGGCATAGCAGAAACAGAGTTCGCCACCCCATTCACTAGCATGATACCGAACCCTCGGCCGTCGACTACGACGAAGGCGGAATTCCGCGATGCCGCTCGCGCGCAGGTCAGTTTCCTGGCGCCTGTGGAAAAGAAATGCCTTGTCTGGCTCGCCCACCGCGCGCCGCGATGGATCAATTCCGATCATCTCACCGCTCTTGGCCTGCTTTCCATGTTGGGCGCGGGTTTGAGCTATTGGTACGCAAGTGTCAACCGCGCCGGTTTGCTGCTGGTGATCGTCTTTCTCTGCTTGAACTGGCTCGGCGACAGTCTGGATGGAACCCTGGCGCGAGTCCGCAACCGTCTCCGCCCGCGCTACGGATTCTACGTCGATCACATTGTGGACGCATTCGGAACGTTCTTCCTACTGGGGGGACTCGGACTGTCGGGTTATATGAGCCGCGGCATCGCCACCGGCCTGCTGATCGCTTATTTTCTGCTCAGCATCGAAGTCTATCTGGCGACTTATACCCTGGGGACATTTCATCTTTCTTTTTGGAAATTCAGCCCCACGGAATTGCGCATCCTGCTGATGGTCGGCAACGGAGCACTGTTCTGGCGTCCCTGGGTGCATCTCTTCGGCGCGCAGTACCGCCTGTTCGATGTGGGCGGCGCCATCGGAATCGCCGGCATGACGCTGATGGTGATCTGGTCGGCGCTGCGGCATACGATTCAGCTCTACAATGCCGAGCGGCTGCCGTGAACGCGCCGGAGTTTCTTCGCCGATGGCTGAAGTTCAACGCGGTCGGCGCCGCCGGAATCGTGGTGCAGCTCGCCGCCCTATGGCTCCTGAAGAGCGTGTTCCGCATCTACTACCTGGCCGCGACCGCCCTGGCCGTCGAAATCGCGGTGCTTCACAATTTCTTCTGGCACGAGCGCTGGACATGGAAAGATCGGACCGCCGCGCATCGCGGGAGCTTTGGCCGGCTGGTGCGATTCAATCTCTCCAACGGGCTCATCTCGATCGCCGTCAACCTGGTTTTCATGCGCATCCTGACCGGGGTCTTCCGCTGGCCGTACCTGCTCGCCAATCTGGTGGCCATTGCTGCCGGATCGTTGGCCAACTACCTGGCAAGCGACCGGTTCGTGTTCATCAGCCCGAAGCCCTCTTCTCTGTAATCCGGAATCGCGGGCGTCGTGATTCCGTCGGCGAGCACGCCGACGGATTGCGTCCAGGTTCAGGTCCGGTGGGAAACACCCCCGGTCCAGCTCTTTCGGGCGAACCGGGGGACCTCTTTCAACCGATCACACGATCTGCCCGAAGAACAGCGTGGCTCCGACCCCCAGAGACGGAAATGCCGCCGCCAGCGACGCGGCGGAGATCAGCGCCACGCCTTTCGATTTCGCCTCCAACCGTGTCAGGTCGAGCAGCGAGAACGGATCCGTGACCGGATTCCAGCTCCGGTCCACGCCGAAGAACAGGACGTAGATGCCGGCGTTTCCAGGCCCGGCCGCCCCGGTGACGGCATAGCACACGCAGAATCCGCTCAAATCCGCCTTGGTGAGCGCGTTACCCGCCCTGCCCGCCACCAGTCCGATGGCCGCCGAAGGCCAGCTTTCCGGCCCGACAGCGCCCGCCGTGCGGTTCTTCGTCCAGAAATCGAGAAGGAACTTCAGAGTCGGATACTTGGCTACTGCCGAGGCCAGAGTCGCCGATTGTTTGGTCAGAAAGTCGACCAGGCCCTTCGCGAATCCATCCTCATCGGCGGTCAGCACCTTGAGCACCGGAAAACGGTTCAGGAGATCGGTTACCGCGGGCACTTTCGACGCCAGTTTGCCGAGATTCGGAGTGTAGCTGATGCCGATCGACGGTCCGGCCAGGCCCATCGGGCCGGTATATTTGTCGCCATTTGCATTGGTGAATTCGATGCTGCCCGTGATGGTTGTGAACCCCGCAAAGACGACCACCGACAGGCTCTTGCCGCTGAATCCGGTGACGAACCAATCTCCCAGCGAGCCGATCGTCGGAGGCGTCGACGGCGCGGCCGACCCCAGCCCGGGAAGAGGTCCGGCAAACCAGAAATCCCTGATTTCACCGCGCTGCTGATAAGGGAGCTTGACCAGCAGATAGTTGTTCGCGCTCGACCAGACCTCCCAGGTGACCGTCCGTCCTTTCTTGTTGATGGCCGCGCGCATCGCGGCCGTCATGCGCTCGACGAAAATCCCCGCCGCCTGCAACTCCTGGCCGTAGTCGTCCGGGTTCGGAATAAAATCGGGCATCAACCCTTCGAACGTTTCCATGATCGTTTTGATCCACATCGGATTGAGGTAACGGAATAGTCCGACCACATCCGTCTTCGATAGCTGCTGTGCTCTGGCGTCGACCATATTTATCCCCTCTGAATCGCGGAACTCCGCGAGCTCGCTCCGCTGATTTGCCTTGTTGGAATGGGCTACCCAGCCCGGTGGTGTGGCTTCGCCGCGGCACCGTCCCCTAATCGGCGCCGTTGCCAAGCTGAAGACCAGAACCTAGTATATGGGTGTGAGTCTCGATACCGAACGGTCTTCGAGCTGAAATGGTACCGGGTGTCAGGTACCGGACGGCGGGCGATTACCGGATTTCCTGGAACGCGAGTCCTGAAGATTCGACAAGTCAGTGTGAATCGGCGCCAGCCCGCTCGACAATCTGGCAACCCACCTGCTACAATACATATAGCTCATTGTGGTACCTCAGCCCGATTCCTCTACCCGGCTTTATTGGCGCGTAGTATCCCCAGCAATCCAATCTAGGAGTAAATCGTAGAAAAATCATGGCTTCCAACACCTTCTCTCAGGGCGCACAGGTGGAACATCAACGTTTCGGCCTGGGCACGGTCATGTCCAGTAGCGAGGAGCGGATCGTGATCAAATTTGACGATCACGGCGAAAAGAAGTTCGTCACCAATATGGTGATGGGAAGTTTGAAGAAAAGCGACCGGCAGCCGCCGGCCGAAAAGAAAGGCGCGCGCCGCAAAAAAACGGCACCGGCAACGGCTTAGGCCGCAATTTACGAGAGGATATCTTTGAACGCACGCCAAAAACGGTTATTTGAAGAGGCTCGGAAGCGTAATCCGGACCTCAAAATTCCCTCCGAAACCCCGGCCACGGAATGGACCGAGGCCGATCTTGCCCTGATCAAACAAGGCGTCGGCGACAAAAGCAGCCGCGCCGCTCAAACCCCCGGTGAAACCGGAGAGGCCGCCGATTCCGAAGCCCCTGCCGGCGAACAGGCCGGAAGTGTGGTTACGTACTTCGAGGCCAAGGGCTTCGGATTTCTCCGGCCGGATGACGGCGGCCGCGACATTTTCTTTCACGTGTCGCGGCTGGTGGAAGGCCTGGCCACCGATTTGCGGCCGGGCACCCGCGTCCTCTATGAATTGGGAATGGATCGCACCGGCAAAATGGCCGCCTCCAGTATCCGGATTCCCGCCGAGTAAACCGGCTATACTATGAGCATCGCTCAAAGCTGAAGTGCCCCGCGCGCCCGTCAGCCGCGATTCTTAATCTCATGTTCGACAACCTGTCAGAAAAGCTGCAGCGGGTTTTCAAGAATCTGCGCGGCGAAGGGAAACTCACGGCCGAAAACATGGAGAGCGCCCTGCGCGAAATTCGCATGGCGCTGCTGGAGGCCGACGTCAATTTCAAGGTTGTCAAACAGCTCATCGAGAACATCAAGGCCAAAGCCCTGGGAGAAGAAGTGTTGACCGCGCTCTCTCCCACGCAACAGGTCATCAAGATCGTTCAGGAAGAGCTGATCAAGATTCTCGGCAGCCACGAATCCAAGCTCCGCTTTGCCAATGAGCCGCCCAGCGTGTATCTGATCGTGGGGCTGCAGGGGTCGGGCAAAACCACCTCCACCGGCAAGCTGGCGCGCTGGCTCTCGCGCAACGGACACCGCCCCATGATGGTCTCGGTGGACGTTTATCGTCCGGCCGCGCGCGAACAGTTGCGGGTGGTGGCGCGCGATGTCGGCCAGTCCATCTACGAAGGCGCGCCCGGCGAGTCCGCTCCGCTCGATCTGGCTCGTTCGGCACGCCGCGAGAGCATTCAAACCAGCCGCGACGTCCTGCTGGTCGATACCGCCGGACGGTTGCATATCGACGATCAGCTCATGGTGGAATTGCAGCAGCTCAAGGAAGCGCTCAATCCCGTCGAGGTGTTGTTCGTGGCCGACGCCATGACCGGCCAGGACGCGGTGAAATCGGCCGACGAATTCCACAAACGGCTCGGCATCACGGGCGTGATCCTCACCAAGATGGACGGCGATGCCCGAGGGGGCGCGGCCCTCTCGATCCGCCAGGTTACCGGCCAGCCGCTCAAATTCGTGGGCGTGGGCGAGAAGGCCGATGCGCTGGAGCCGTTCCATCCCGATCGCGCCGCCAACCGGATTCTCGGAATGGGCGACATTTTGTCGTTCATCGAAAAGGCCAGCGAGCAGATCGACCAGAAAAAAGCCGTCGAGATGCAGCGTAAGCTGATCGAGAACGATTTCACGCTCGAGGATTTCCGCGACCAGCTGCGCTCCATCCGCAAGCTCGGGCCTCTCAGCTCGCTCATGGACATGATGCCGAAAGTGGGCATGCTGAAGGAATTGAAAGACGTCAAAGTCGACGAAAAAGAGATCAGCCGCGTGGTGGCCATCATCGATTCGATGACCCCCGGAGAGCGCGACAATCACATGATCATCAATGGCAGCCGCCGCCGCCGTATCGCCAAGGGCAGCGGCACCAGCGTGCAGGAAGTGAATCAGTTGTTGAAGCAGTATGCCCAGGCGAGGAAAATGATGAAGTCGCTTTCCGGCGGCTTCCTGGGCCGGAAATTCGGGAAAATGAAATTACCACCCGGTTTTCCTTTTGGAGACATGCCCGGTACGCCGGGACGATGAGCGGAGCCGGCGTTGGCTTCGCGTTACTTATTCGACTGGAGATTTGAGGACAGATGCTGATGATTCGTCTGGCGCGTTTCGGCGCCAAAAAGAAGCCGTTCTACCGCGTGGTTCTGATCGAAAAAGAGCGTGCCCGCAATGGCCGTGCGCTGGAAATTCTGGGCCACTACAATCCTCTTTCACAACCCGCCGCCGTGGATCTCAAACACGAGCGCATCGAGTATTGGACGAAAAACGGCGCGCAATTGTCCGACACGGTGAAGCGATTGGTGGAGAATCATCCAGCACCTGCCGCCCAGCCCGTCGCCCAATAGCCGTAAGTGTGTTTTTGGTGACGCCGATCCGTGAGTTTGCATGGGTTTAACGGAACTCCCCGTGCTGCTTCGGGTACCATGGGCTTGGAGGGAGGAGGCGGGGTGATGAAGCAGTTGATTGAAGACATTGCGAAAGCTCTGGTTGACATCCCCGAGGAAGTTTCGGTTCGAATGGTTGAAGGCGAACAGGTGACGGTCCTGGAATTGAAGGTGGCCCCCAGCGATCTGGGTAAGGTCATCGGCAAGCAGGGCCGCACAGCGCGATCCATCCGGACCATCCTCGGCGCCGCAGGGATGAAGCTCAACCGCCGCTTCACGCTGGAAATCCTGGAGTGAATCCCGACTCGGAATGGGTGACGCTTGCCGTCCTGGGAAAGACCCGCGGCAATCGGGGCGAGATTACAGCCATTCCGTTTAGCACGAAGCCAGAGCGTTTTCATGCGCTGCAGCAAGTTTTTCTTCAGACCGGGTCCGGCGATCCGCGTCCCGCGGAGCTCGAATCGGCATGGTTCCACGATCGGACCCTGATCCTGAAGTTCCGCGGGATCGATACGATTTCGGATGCCGAGGCTCTATCCGGAGCCGAATTGCGCGTGCCTGCCAGCGAGCGCGCGGCGCTCGAGGAAGGCGAATTCTTTCAGTCCGATCTCATGGGATGCGAGGTGCGCGATCGTGCCGGCAAACTGCTCGGCATAGTCCGGGATTGGCAGGATGCGGGCGGCGCCGGACTCCTCGAGCTGGATAACGGTTTGTTGATCCCCTTCGCCCGCAAGATCTGCCTCGAGATCGATCCCGGGTCGCGCCGCATCACGGTAGAATTGCCGCAAGGTCTCGAGGACCTCAACCGGCCGTGACGTTTCACATCCTGACCATCTTCCCCGAGTTCTTCCAGGGGCCGTTTGAACATGGCGTGGTGAAGCGCGCGCGCGACGCAGCAAGGCTCGCGATCCGCATCCACAACCTGCGGGATTGGACCCACGACCGCCATAAGACGGTCGACGACCGCCCCTTCGGCGGCGGCGAGGGCATGGTGCTCAAGCCGCAGCCGATCTTCGAAGCCGTGGAATCGATCTGGCCGGAGCGAGCGTCGGGGCAGAAAGTCATTCTGCTTTCCGCGCAAGGCCGCCTGTTCGATCAGGCAATGGCCAACCGCCTCGCCCAACTGGGCGAGCTCCTGCTGATCTGCGGCCGATACGAAGGCGTCGACGAGCGCGTGGCGGAGCACCTGGCGGATGACGAGATCTCCATCGGGAACTACGTCCTGAGCGGCGGCGAGCTGGCCGCCGCGGTTCTCGTCGACACGGTTGCCCGCCTGCTCCCCGGGGTGCTGGGAAACGAAACCTCGGCCGCTTTCGATTCTTTCCAGGAGACCGGGCACGGCGAGGGATTGCTCGATTGCCCGCACTGGACCCGTCCCGCCGATTTTCGCGGCTGGATCGCGCCAGACGTATTGCTCAACGGCAATCACGAGGAGATCCGCAAGTTCCGGCAGCGGATGGCGCGCGAGAAAACCGGCCGCTTGCGGCCCGATCTGCTGGTCTGAGGGGCCGTCTTACTTCACGTATATTTGCGACGGGCCTTCGATCTTCACGCCCGGCAGCTCAGTCCGCACCTTGACCGGCTGCATACCGCGATGCAAAGCGGCTACGGTCACAAGATACTGACCCTCGAGCCGGATCTCGAAGTTCTGCAGGAACGGTTGAATGTCGACCGGATCGGTGAATTCCTCGAAGTATGCATACCCGCCGGTATCTTCCGTCATTTGCATCAGCCGCGACTGCGCCAGATTCTGGGTCCATGCCCCGCGGCCGTACCGGCCAGCCCCAAATAGGTAGATGGAGGATACCTGGACGTCATTCTTCAGGCAATCCGTGGTGGCCGCATCCACATACGGATCATCCAGGATCGGACCCGGGTAGTAACGGTCGACGCCGTCGGTCAGCATCAGCACCGCTCGCCGCCCGGACTGCTTCGACGGCCAGTGCTTCACCAGCTCGGAAAGCGCGAAGTACGGGCTGCCGTTTTCACCGGGCAGGGCATCCGGCAGGCGGATGGCGGCGGCGGCTTTCCGGTGATCCGTAGTGAAGCCCTGCGCCAGAGCGAAGGTCCCGTTTCGCATGTACCCGATGGCCACCTGGGCCGTATCGGGAAGCGACTGGACGAAGTTCCGCAGTTCGGGAATGTGAGTCCCCAGGCTGGCGGAGCGGGTGGAATCGTCCAGGTAAATGAAAAGCTGCAAGTCGGACATATCGGCGGGCAGCCGCTGCAGCCCTACCACCGAAATGGGCTTGTTATCCTGCAAAACCAGCAAATCGCCGGACCCGAGATTCGGCGGAATGGTAGCGCCTTTTTGCGCCGCCTGAACGGTGACGACCATCTGCGCCGGCGCGTGGGCGGCATCGGGAGGAGCAGCCATAACGGCCGCCGCCATAGCTACCGCCAGCGTTGTGGAACATACAGTTTTCGCTTTCATCGAACACCTGGCCTTCTATTTAAGTAGATGTCCCGGCCCGAACTCCGGTTACGACTTGTGGGTCTACGCACCGGCCACATGCAGGCGATTCAACCCGCCAGGCGTTTCAGCACGAGCGCATTTTCGACGGCGTAAGCGGCCTGATCGTTATCGAAATAGATGTAAACCGCCCGTAGCTGTTTCCACCACTCACCGATTCGTACCGCCGACTGCTGATTCTTCAGGGCAATCGCGCTGCCGGGCATGCCGGCCTTCCGGGACCTGCTTCACATATGTTGCGGCCGCAGCGCGGAAGAGGACGTTCGGGCATACTAAAGACGATGCGCGTCGTCATCGACGCCGTACCTCTGCTGATCCGCAGCGCCGGTGTCAAGAATTACCTCTATTACTGGATTTCGCATCTCCGCCTCGCCGCGGGATCGGGAGTTTGCGATACGTTCCCCGCGCTCGATCCGCTGGGGCCGCTGCGCCACGAAGCCTCGATCGCCGGATGGGGGCGCACCGTCACCAGCCTGGCATCGCTCGCCATCGCGAATTATACGCCCCTGCCTGTCCTCGACCTGGCGATCGGACGCGCGGATGTTTTCCACGCCACCAACCTCGTACGACATCCGCCGCGGCGGCCGCGGCTGACCACCACCCTGCACGACATGACCTCGTGGCTGATGCCGGAGTTCCATCCGCGAGCTAATCGGCGTGCCGACGCCGCTCACGCCGATTTGCTCCGCCGCGCCGACGGCATCATCGCGGTGTCCGCCAGCACGCGCGACGATGCTGTCCGCATCCTCGGAATTCCCGCGGAGCGGATCGCGGTGATCCATTCCGGCGTCGCGGAAGCGTTCTTTCGGAGCGATCCGAAATCCGTGGAAGCCGTGCGCGCCCGCTACAAACTGGCGCGGCCGTATGTATTGTTCGTGGGCACCATCGAGCCGCGCAAGAACGTCGACGGCATGCTCGACGCTTGGGAGTCCTTGCCATCCACGGTCCGCGACGAATTCGAGCTGGTCATCGCGGGGCCGATCGGATGGGCATCGCCAAAGACCGCGGCGCGCGTCCGCGGTATGCGTTATTTGGGTTACGTGGCGGAAGCCGACCTGGCGCCGCTGACGGCCGGCGCCACGGTTTTCGCATACCCGTCGTTATACGAAGGATTCGGATTTCCCGTGGCGCAGGCAATGGCGTCGGGCGTTCCGGTAATAACGTCGAACGTCTCCTCGCTCCCCGAAATTACGCAGGACGCCGCCCTGTTGGCCGATCCGCGCAGCCAGGCGGAACTGCGCGAGGGCTTGTTGCGTCTGTTGACCTCGCCCGGCCTTCGCGCCGAGCTGGCGATACGCGGGCGCGCCCGCGCTGGGAACTTCCGCTGGGAACGGTGCGCCGCGGAATCCTGGAAGTTCTTCGAGAAGATCGCCGGGGAAAGCGCTTCTTCGAGATAGGAAACGCATCCTAACAATCGCCAGCGTACGCTCGGTACGTACACACGGCGCGTCCTACCACCTTTGGGTACTTGCTTGCGGCGGAGAATCCTGTTCTATTCTTTGGTGGGTACTATCTCACCCTCATTTGCAGGTAGATCCCAGCCGAGGAATCATGACGAGCTTCGATACCTTAATGAACACCCGGACCTTGGCCGCGCGTCTCGCCGAAGGTCGCATTCCTGTTACCGATGCCCTGCGTTATGCGATGCAGCTCGCGGAAGCGCTTCGCAAAATGCACGATGAGGGCCGCGTGCACGGCTCGATTGCGCCGGCTTCGGTGGCGCTCGAAAACCATTCCGTGGAGCTGTTGCCGGCCATGGTGTCGACGGAGCCCGTCACACCCTATACGGCCCCCGAAGTGATCGCGGGCCGGGCGCCGGATGCGCGCAGCGACATTTTCTCGTTCGGCACGGTAGTGTACGAGATGCTGACCGGCCGGCGGGCGTTTGAAGGCGAAGACCACGGCAAGCCGGCGAGTTCCGGCAGCCCCGCGGTCGACCGGTTCCTGGGCGGCTGCCTGGCCGTCGAGCCCGAGGCCCGCCTGCAAAGCATCAAGCGCGCCATGATGGAGCTCAAGCTTCTTCATGCCGCGGCCCGGCGCGCGGAAGCGCCGCCGGAAAGCCGCCTGGCGGCCGCCGAAGCAGGACTGCGCGCGGAAGCGCAGCAACTCGAAACGCGCGTTACCTCGCGCCTTCACGAACAGCAGAAATTCGTGGCGGAAGTGCAGCAGGCCGTCACCGAAGCCGTGGCCAGCCTGCGCGGGCAACTGTCCGCGGTGAGCGCCGAGCTGGCCTCCACGCGGGAGCTGTCGAGCACGGTGGAGCAGACCATCGAAGCCGCCAGCACACGCATCATCAGCCACGTGCAGCAGAGCGTGGACGCCGTCTCCGAACGGATCGCGGCCCTGCAGGTGCGGGTGGACGCGTCCGGAGTCCGCATTGCCGCGCTCGAAGAAGAAATGCTGACGGCGAATTCGCGCATCCATCGCGTGGAAGAGAAGCCGCCGGCGGTCGAGATCCCGGCCACCGTGCAGGATTTCATGGACACGGCCTCGCAGCGCATCTCCGACCTGGAGCAGGCCCTTGCCTTGGCCAACGAGGAGATCGAAAGACTCTCCAGCAAGCCGGAGCCGAAGCTGGTCGACCCCGAGGAATTCCTGGCGGTCAGCGATCGCGTGTCGCATCTGGAAGAAGGTCTGGACGCCGTTTCCGATCGCGGCAGAGAGTTCCGGGAAATGGTCACGCAGCAGCTCCAGCAGGTGGAGAAACAGCTGCAGAGCCAGTCCGGAGCCGTCGAATCGGCTCGCACAGCCATTGCCCAGACCGACGATCTCGTGGAGCGCGTGGTGGAAGCGCTGGAATCGCTGCAGACCATCGTGCTCGAACAATCCGGCGAGAAGGCCGTCGATTAAGCGCGGCGAGTCCCCGCGAAATCGCGATTCACAACAGGTGCTTTTGCACTTTTCCCATGGCGTTGCGCGGCAGGCGATCCACGAAATGGAACGCGCGCGGCACTTTGAACGAAGCCAGGCGTTGGCGGCAGCGGTCTTCGAGCTCGGCCGCGCCGCAGGTCGTTTTGAGCACGATATAAGCCACCGGAGTCTCCCCGCGCAACGCGTCGGCGACGCCCTTCACGGCCGCCTCGGCCACCTCTTCCTGTTCCTCCAGGAATTCCTCGATCTCGCGCGGGTAGATGTTGAACCCGCCGCAAATAATGAGGTCGCTTTTGCGGCCGCACAACGTGTAATAGCCGTCGGACGACCGGGTCGCCAGGTCGCCGGTGCGAAACCAGCCGTCCCGGAAGGCAACCCGCGTAGCGTCATCCCGCCGCCAGTAACCGGCGAAGACATTCGGCCCCTTCAGATGAATCTCGCCGGTCTCGCCCTCGGCGGCATCACGGCCTTCGGCGTCCAGAAGTCGCACCGACACGCCCGGCAGCGGCAGCCCGATGCTGCCCGGCCGCCGCTCCCCGATGTACGGATTGCTGATGTTCATGAGATTCTCGCTCATGCCGTAGCGCTCCAGGATGGTGTGGCCGAAGCGGGCGCGAAACTCCTCCAGCACCTGCGGAGCCAGCGCCGCCGATCCTGACACGAACAGCCGCATGAAGCCGCCGATCTCCCGCGCGGCATCCGGCGGCAAATCGAGAAGCCGGACGTAGATGGTGGGAACGCCGAAAAACAGCGTCGGACGAAAATCGAGAAATTCCGCCGCCGCTTTCTGATGCTCGAACCGCTCCAGCAGGCGCATGCGGCATCCGCTCGCCAGCCAGCAGTGCAGGCCGTTCCCCAATCCATGAACGTGAAACAGCGGCAGAGCCAGCAGAAATCGATCGCGCCGGGTGATCTGCCAGCAGGCCAGAAGATTCACCGCGTTGGCGGCGAAATTGTTGTGTGAAAGCACGGCGCCTTTGGAAGCGCCGGTGGTTCCGGACGTATAGATGATGCCTGCCGGCGCATCGCCATCGAGCGCGGTCCGAGGCCGCTCCGGAGAACAATTCGCGGCTTCGGCCGATAGTTCGGCGCGAAGCCAGACGGGAACCACGGCTTCGATGGTATGGTCCGCCACCAGCGCCTTCGGTTCGGCATCGCGCAGTATATGCGCCATCTCCCGATCGCGGTACAGGATGTTGACCGGAACGAAGATTACCCCCAGCTTGACGCACGCCAGGTAGAGATCGATCATCTCCAGGCAATTCGCCAGGTAGACGCACAGCCGGTCGCCGGCCGCGAGCCCGCGGCGCGCCAGCAATTGGGCCATGCGGTTGCCGCGCGCGTCGATTTCGCCGAACGTATAGAACCTGCCCTCGAACTCGAGGCCGATCTCGTCGCGCCGCCCGGCCAAGGACCAGTCGAACAGGTGGTTCAGATTCATTCCGGCAGCTCCCTGCCGGCTGTCTCTTCGGCCCAGGGCAGCAGGCACAGCCCCAAGAGAAATGCCACCGATGTAATCGCCACCGGGGTGCCGATGGTGTGCATCCTGGCAACCGCCCAGCCCACCAGGAATGTCACACCCGCCGCCACGAAGCGCCCGCACGATGTGGCAAAGGCAAAAGCGCTGCCGCGGCACTCGGTGCGGTATTGCTCCGGCAGCCACAACGTGTAGACCGAGAAATTCGCGCCGCCCACTCCCAGAAAGAAAAGACAGACGAGAAACCATGGAAGAGCATAGCTGTCGAGGTAGAACGCAAATCCGAAACCGGCTGCGATGGAGGCGAACATCAGCAGAAAAAAGCAGGCCAGCGCGCGCCGCCGGCTGGCGCGGGCTAATCGCGGCAGCGCCAGGCAGCCGAGGATGGTGCCGGCCGAGAGCAGCATGGTGGCGTAGGAGGCAATTCGCGCCGCATCCGGGGACGCCATTCCGGCGCGCGCCGCCAGCGCCGTCACGGACGACGGCACGTAGGCCGAGCCCGCCCACAATCCCACCATCGAGACCAGGACCAGTCCGGCATTCACCAGCGTGCGCCGCCGGTATTCCGGCTTGAACAGCGCGAAAAAAGCGTCGCTGGCCGACCAGCCGGTCAGCTCGGCCGCTCGCTTGCCCCATCGTGCCGGCTCGTGAACACCATAACGGATCAACGCCACCAGCAGCGCCGGCGAGCCTCCGACCGCAAACACCGCGCGCCATCCGTAGCGCGCCCCGATCGTATAGTTGATCAGCCCGGCGAGGAAGATGCCGACGTAGTAGCCGGTATGCATCCAGGCCGCGCCCTGCGCCCGCCGGCTCTCCGGCCACTCCTCGGCAACGAAGACGCCGCCGATGGTCCATTCACCGCCGATTCCGGCGCCGGCCAGGAAACGAAAGGCCGCCAGCTGCCACACGTTTTGCGCCAGCGCCCCCAGGAACGTGAACAGGGAATAACAGAGGATGGTGAGAACCAGCGTGCGCACGCGCCCCACGCGATCGGCCATCGGACCCCAAAGCGAAGCGAAGCCCCACCCCATCAGGAACACGGCGAACAGCAGCCCGCCGTAATATCCGATGCTTCCGGCATCGGCCGCCCGGCCCGACTTCGGCAGCAGTTCCTGCAGCGCCGGCACCAGAACCAGGGCATAAAGGAACGAGTCCATGCCATCCAGGGTCCAGCCGCCCCAGGCCGCCCAGAAGCCGCGGATCTGATTGCGGGTTAGCGGCGGCGTCATTCCGTCTATGGTAGGACATCCAAACAGACGATCGCTTTTGGTCGTCTGTCCGCTTCTACCCCCGCCAGACGATCGCTTATTTGTCGTGGGGCGCGTTGGCGGCGATGGTTCTGCGGAAGAAATCCAGGATGAGCGCCAATTCGCGGTCGTTGTATGCCGTCATCGCGGCCGCCAGGGAGTCGCCCTTCGACTTATAGATGGACTGGAACTGGCGCAGCCGGGCTTCGACCGGTTGAATGATCGTGCTGCGCCGGTCGTCGGGGTTGGGCTGGCGCTTGATATAGCCGGCCCGCTCCAGGCGATCCAATGCCACCGTGACCCCGCCCGTAGTCAGGCCCGACCATTTCGCCAGATCTCCCGGAGTGCGCGCCACCCCCAGTTGCAGCAGGTTGATGAATTGCAAATCGGTGCCGTTCAGGCCCACCGAAGCGGCAACTTTTTCGTTGAAGAGAATCGACCCGGCAATTAACTTGCGGACTTCGGTTTCGAGGGAATTCACCAATTCCGGGCGATGGCGGCTTGACATCAGAGCCAGTGTACCATATATTGTAAGTATCTTATTTAATAAGGAAACTGCCATGAGCACCGCAACCGCAAAAGCATATCGGGGAATGGGAATGGAGGGGCGCGTGGCGCGCTGGTACGCCGACAACACGCGCAAAAGCATGGAGGAGTATCGGACGCTCGCCCGCCGCGCGGCGGCTGAATTGCCGCCCGGCAGCCGGGTCTTGGAAGTGGCGCCGGGACCGGGGTACTTCTCGATCGAGCTGGCGAAACTGGGCGATTATCGTGTCACTGGCCTCGACATCAGCCGCACATTCGTCGAGATCGCATGCCGCAATGCCAAGGAGGCCGGCGTGGAGATTGCATTTCAGCAAGGCGACGCGGCCGCCATGCCGTTCGCCGATGAGACTTTCGATTTCATCCTCTGCCGCGCGGCCTTCAAGAACTTCAGCCAGCCCCTGAAAGCGCTGCAGGAGATGCGCCGGGTGCTCAAGCCCGGCGGCCGGGGAATGCTGATTGATCTCCGCAAAGACGCGCCAAGCAGCGACATCCGCCGCATCGTGGACGGGATGGGAATGAGTTTCTTGAACCGGCTGTTCACGCGCCTCACCTTCCGCTTCGTGCTCCTCAAGCGCGCCTATACGGAAAGCCAGTTCCGCGACTTCTTCGCGCATGCCAATTTCCGGTCGGCGGATTTCCAAACCAGCGCCACCGGTTTCGAAATCCGCTTCCAGCGCTGACGACAGCGCGCGCCGCGGATTCTCAGAATCCGAAATAGCGCGGATTGCGGCCGATCAGGATCGCCGCGAACACCCGCGGCACGTACTCGCGGGTTTCCGGCGGCAGCGCTCTGACCCGATAGAGATACCAGAAATTGCGCTGTTTGATGGGATCGCGCACGGTTCTGTTCACGGCTTGTTTTACGGTCGAGGTGCCGCCGTCGTAGGCGGCCAGGGCGAGCATCACCGAGCTTCCCGCGCCAAAATCGAGGATCAGGCTCCTGAGATATTTGCACGCGGCTCCAGTGGACGCCACCAGGTTCTGGCGCTGATCGACCTGCCCATCGACCCGCAGGCCGTACACCCTGGCCGTCGCCGCGGTGAACTGCCACGGCCCGGCCGCGCCGGCCGCGCTGGCGCGACCCGTCTCGAGGGCGCTTTCCACCAGCGGGATGTACGCCAGATCCGGCGGCAATTCTTCCCCGCGGAGGATTTGGCGGATGGTTTCAAGCTGCCCGTGGGCCTGTTTGAGCGCGTGGGCGATCAGCGGACGGTTCGGTCCCTGGTCCTGCCGGATGTAATACTTCACGCGATCGACAAAGTCAGGCGGAATGCTGTAAGCTTCGGCGCCGAATTCCGCCATCACGGAGTGCAGTTGGGCGGTGACGAAATCGCCTCCGCTTGACTGGCCGCTCAGACGGTACAGCAAGGTTCGGCGCAGAGATTCGGCCTGGTCCTGGTATTTGCCGAGCTGGGTCAGCAGCGCGTCGATGTCGGTTCCGGCCCCGGCCCTTTCGAGCGCGCGCTCGATTGTCTGAATGTGAGAATCGATGGCGCGCTGCCGGCTTCTCAGCGCCGCGATTTTCCAGATTGCGAGTGCGGAAACCGCGGCCAGCGCCGCCAACAACAGAATGCCGATCGTCCGAAACCGGCGGCGGGTCCGCCGCAGCGCCTGCTCGATCACACCGCGCATGATCGACATGGTCTGGCCATGCACACCACGCCTTCTCAGCCGGCGCGCGCGGTGCACCGCGGCGGAAAGCAGACCCTCGTGAGCGGAGGACGCGTCTTTGCCGCCGGGGACCTGGTCGGGCAGCAGCTCCATCGTCCGATCCGGCGGAAGAGCCGCCGAATCCTCGTAAACCAGCTGGAACTCCGGTCCCCGGATTCCCAGCCGGATAGCCGCGGTGGGCGAGATCGCGGCTGCGGCGATCGCGCTGCCATTTACCCAGGTGCCATTGGTGCTGTTGAGATCGCGCAGCTCGAAGCCCTCGCCGTTTTGATGGATCTCGCAATGATGCAGCGACACCGTGGAGGAGCCTTCGCCGGCAATGACGATGTCGTTATCCGCGGCGCGGCCGATGCGTGTGACACCGGGCAAAATCGGGAAGCGCGTCCCGGCAAGCGGGCCCGACTGAAATTCCAGCCAGGCTTTTGTTCGTAAACCTACCGTCGCCTCATGAGGCATGCCGGCTAATGTTTTGCAGGTAACTCTCCAATTGCCTGCCGCCGCCGTTCGTTAGGATACGCGCCGGGCGGATGATCGCGGATCGGCCTGGCTGGTTGGAACGCGATGCCACGAAAAGGTCCTGATTCAGCTAGGCTATGGGTACAGGTGTCGAATGGTAAAGGCGGTGCGCACCACCCAGTGTCAACATCCTCGGGGATGGCTCGGCAGATTTGTTCTGCGGAACATGAACAAGCGCCATTCCGCGCTGACCGACTGGGGGTTGTCCCACATCGCGATCGGGAAAACCGACATTGTGCTCGATGTGGGCTGCGGCGGAGGCAGGACCATCAGTAAGCTCGCCGCCATCGCCACTGAAGGAAAGGTCTATGGCGTGGATTACTCCGCGGAGAGCGTCGCCATGGCTGCCCGAACCAACCGCGACTCGATCGCCAGCGGACGCGTGGAGATTCGAGAGGCATCGGTTTCGCGGTTGCCGTTCGCGGCGGACATGTTCGACGTCGTGACGGCTGTGGAGACGCACTTCTGGTGGCCTGACCTGGCGGGCGATATGCGGGAAGTCCGGAGGGTGGTGAAGCCCGGGGGCAGGTTGATTCTCATCGCTGAGATCTACAAAGGAGCAACCACCAGAACCGCCAGGCTCACCGAGAAGTACGCTCATTTATCGGGCATCACTCTGTTGTCGGTGAGCGAGCATCGCGAGTTGTTCGTGAATGCGGGCTACCGCGAGGTCGAGATTTTCGAGGAGCCCGCGAAGGGATGGATCTGTGGCGTGGGCCGGAAGAGTGATGAGGACGCGCCTGGTATCGGATGAGGCGCGGCTGAAATCACCAGACCCGTTTCCGGATCATCCCAATCGCGCCGCGAGATGTTTCCCCGTCAGCGACGTCGTGGCTTTCAGCAGTTCGCGCGGCGCTCCCTCAAACACAATTTTGCCGCCTTCGGCGCCCGCGCCCGGCCCCATATCGATAATCCAATCGGCGCGCGCCACCACATCGAGATTGTGCTCGATCACGATCAAAGTGGTGCCATTGTCCACCATGGCGTCGAGCAGCGCCAGCAGGTTCGCCACGTCGGCCATGTGAAGACCGGTCGTCGGCTCGTCGAGAACCACGATTGGCGAAGGCTTCTGCAGCTCGCCCGCCAGCTTCAAGCGTTGCCGTTCGCCGCCCGACAGCGTGTTGAGTCTCTGCCCGAGCGCGATGTAACCCAGTCCCACGTCTTTCAGCGCCGACAGCGTCGCCAGAATCGGTTTCTCCGTAAAGTACGACAAGGCGTCCAGCACGGAGAGGTTCAACACGTCGTTGATGTTCCTGCCACGCAATTTCAGCTCGAGGACCTCGCCCGTGAAGCAGCGGCCTTCACAGGTTTCACAGCGAACCGCAACCGGATCGAGATGCTGCAGGTCCGTGTAGATCACGCCCAGACCTTCGCACGTGGGGCAGGCTCCCTTGGAGTTCGCGCTGAAGAGCGCCGGCTGAACCTTGTTGGCCGTCGCAAACGCTTTGCGGATTGCGTCCGCCATGCCCGAGTACGTGGCCAGGTTGGATCGCCGCGATCCCGCCGCCAGCGATTGATCCACACAGAGGGCATCCGGGTAATGTTTGGGAAGACAACCGTGAATCAGCGAGCTCTTACCGCTGCCCGCCACGCCGGTGACGACCGTGAGAATGCCCTTGGGGATCTTCACCGTGATATTGCGCAGATTGTTGAGGGTCGCGTTCTCGACCAGGAGGTGTCCCTTCCCGGCACGCGGTTTTTCTTTCAACGCCTGGTGCCTGGATAGGTGCTTTCCCGTCAGCGTCTCGCTCTTTTTGAGCTCCTGGAACGAACCTTCGAACACAATTGTGCCGCCGGCTTTTCCGGCGCCCGGCCCCATATCGACAATATGATCGGCAAGCGCCATCACTTCGGGCTCGTGTTCCACGACCAGAACCGTGTTTCCGACATCGCGCAGCTTGGTCAGCGTGCGATTCAACCTCTGGATGTCGTGCGGGTGCAAACCGATCGTCGGCTCATCGAAGATGTAGAGCGCCTCCGTCAGGCTCGACGACAGATGGCGCACCATCTTGACTCGTTGCGATTCCCCGCCGGAGAGCGTTGCCGTTTCGCGATTCAAACTGAGATAACCGAGGCCGATCTCCATCAGATGATCGAGCCGTTCCGTAAGCCGCTCCAGCAGCGGAGCGACACGCGGCGCGCCAAGAGAACGAGTGAAGCCGGCGAGCTCGCTCACCTGCATCACGGAGCATTCCGCGATGTTTTTTCCGTCGACGCGGCAGGCGCGCGCAGCCTCCGACAAACGCGTCCCGCCGCACGCGCCGCACGGTCCGAGCGTCACGATCTTCTCGAACGGCTCGCGCAGATGCGCCGGCATCTTCTCCGCGTCCTTGCTCAGGTAGAGGCGCTTGAATTTGGGGATCAGGCCGTCATAGCCCGAGCTGAATGATTGTCCTTGCTTGTTGGTCTTGATTTTGGTGTCGTCGCGGTGAAGAAAGTCGTGCCACTCCTCTTTCGTATATTTCCTGAGCGGCTTTTTGACGTCGAAGAATCCCGATTTGACGAAGGTGTGCAGATTGTAACCACCCACGTTGAACGTCGGGAAACGGACCGGGCCTTCTTCAAGGGACTTGCTCTTATCCACCAGGGCGTCGATATCGATCTGCGAGCCGCGGCCCAGTCCCTCGCACTCGGGACACATGCCCATGGGATCGTTGAAGGAAAGCGCCAGCGCGTGGGGAACCGCGGGCTTCCCCAGGCGGGAAAACAGGACGCGCAGCAAGGTGTAGATGTCGGTCGCCGTTCCCAGCGTCGAGCGCGGATTCCCGCCCATGCGTTGCTGATCGACGATGATGGCCGTCGAGAGATTCGCCAGAACATCGACATCCGGCTGGCCGTAGCGCGGCAGAAAACTCTGCACGAACGTGGGGAACGTCTCATTGAGCAGACGCTGCGATTCCGCGGCGATGGTGTCGAACACCAGCGACGATTTCCCCGAACCGGAGACGCCCGTGAAAACCGTGATTCTCCGCCGGGGAATATCGACGGAGATGTTCTTGAGGTTGTTCTCGCGGGCGCCGCGGACCAGGATTGCGGCCAGGCGATCAGATTCGGAAGAGGAGTGGGGCATGTGGCTTCAAACTGACCGGCCGATACGGCGGCTCAAGCCTGCACCAGGAAGACCTGATTGCCGTCGGGGTCCTCAATATTAAACCACTTTACGCCGGAGCCCGGGCCGTAAAGGTCGTCTTTAACTTCCCGGACTTTAGCGCCCTTTGCGCCCAACTCCTTGTGGGCCCCGGCCACATCCGCGCTCGCAAAGTACAGGCTCATCGTGCCGGGCTTCATGTTTTCGTAAGAGGTGGTGAGGACAATCGAAGCTCCTTCCGGGACGGTAACCGATACCCACCAGTTGTGATCGTCTCTACGATAGTCCGATTCGACCTTTAAGCCGAGCGTGTCCGCGTAAAATGCCTTGGCCGCCGGCATGTCGCTGACAGCCATTTTGAACCTCATCAGTTTGTCGACTACTTTCATATCTGTCCTTTCTGTCCTTTCACTCGTAATTGACTTTCCGGGTTGTTGGTTCGGGGATTGTTGCGCGCGCGCCGCCGCCGCGGCCGGCAGCATCGCGGTAAGCGTTCGGTGAAATTGGCGTCGATTCATTTCTTCCTCCTCGATGTCAGGCGTCAGCTTCGCTGCGCCAGGTAATCCGCCAGCAGCTTGAAGGTGGCGCCGAAGCCCATCTTCATGCCGTTGATTCCGCCGGCGAAGATGCGGGTTTCCTCGTCGCTCGCGTCGAACGGGATCACGGTGACCGTGATCAGCGTCTTGCCGTCCTGCTCGGCGAAGGTCACGGTGTTCAACGTCTCCAGTGGGAAGCCGGGCACCCAGGGGTTGCGCGTGAGGCCGCCCTGCTCGTCGCTGAAGCCGTTGAGCCACACCAGGCGCTCGGGCGCGGCGATCTCGCGGAAGACGAATCGGGCCCACATGGACCGGCCGTCAGGGAACTGCATGCGGTAGTGGAAGAGGCCGCCGGGCTTGAGTTCGTGCCGGGCGATCTCGACGCTGCTGCCGGGAGTGCCCCACCAGTGCTTCAGGTGTTCCGGCTGGGTGAATGCATTCCACACGTCTTCGCGAGGCGCGGCGAAAGTTCGGGCGAAGACGAATCCGGTGGCTTGGTTTGCTGCCTTGGCTGAGTCAGCCACGATGTCACTCCTTGCTTTTGGTATTCGATGGCTTCTTTCCCGAACCGTTGGTTTTCGATTTCGTCCTCGCCGATTGGATCCGGCGCAGGTAGTCGTCGAGCCGGTCCAGGCTCTGCTCCCAGAACCGGCGATACTCTTCAATCCAGCCGGCGGCTTCCCGGAGCGGGCCGGCTTCCAGGCGGCACGGCCGCCATTGCGCCTCGCGGCCGCGAGCGATCAGGCCGGCGCGCTCCAGCACCTTCAGATGTTTCGAGACCGCCGGCATGGACATCCGGAAAGGCTCGGCGAGTTCGGTCACCGAGGTCTCGCCGAGCGCCAGCCGGGACAGGATGGCGCGCCGGGTGGGATCGGCGAGCGCGGCGAAAGTGGAGCTGAGCGGATCCTGCATTTTAATTAAACCGTTCGGTTAAGTAACCGATGAGTTAAATATAGGCCGGGCGGCGATCCGTGTCAAGCGATTTTCGAGGGGCTTTTTCGAGAACGTGTGTGGTGCGACGCGGTTCGGACGGCGGAGGTCAGCGCTGAGAGGCGAAGAAGGAATCCTTGGTAAGCTGGCCGGGACTCGAATGGAAAAGCTGCGATATCGACGGTGTGGACCTATCGATTCTTCATTCGGTTAGAACGGCGAAGCCGGCTTTGGCGGTTCTATCGGACATACATCGTATGGCGGTGGAATTGGAACGGTCAGTTTCAGTGCCGCTTGCGGAACCTCAGCCAAAGGAGCCAAGCCGCCCCGACCGCCATCCAGGAAAGCGCCGCGTAATAGACAGGGTATTGAACACGCTGCAGCGGATGGAACTGCGGACAGTCAGTATTTAGGTCGTACAGGTGGAGCCGACACTGATGCAGTCCGAGGTTTGCCGCAACGCCGATTGCCATCGAGATTATCCATGCGAGAACTTTGGATCTCAATCTCACAATACCAGCGTATCGTGTCTCACTTTGGGATCGGGAGGGGGAGCTAAAAGCGGCGGTTTTCACCGGAGAGGGGCACTGTGGTAGGCGAATTGCCTGCTGCGGGAAGCCGAGATGACCGGCAAGCCGTCGTAAGGGAGCTTCGCGAAAAATGGTCCATCTACGACAATAGATCCATGCGGGCATACAAATATCTCGATCAGAAATGGGGACTGGAAGACATCACTGAGTTTCATGTCAAGGTGTCCCAGTTTGCCGATATGAACGACCCATTCGAACTCATCGGGTCGCGATGGTCGGATTCGAATGTCGAAGACTTGCTTGCCGCTCATTGCGAGTCTGAGTACAGCGCGATGTGCTTGAGCAGAGACTGCACCAATCCTCTTCTTTGGGCGCACTACGCCGATAAGCACAGGGGGCTATGCCTCGGATTCGATATCCCCGACGATCCGAATGCTGTTAATCAGGTCATCCTTGTGGCTGGGCGCGAAATGCAAGATCCGGAGGTCCTGGTTTCTGCTATTAAAGCTCGCGCGCCCGAGACAGCCGTGAACTCGGCGATGCGCAAGCTGCTCGTAAAACATGAGGGTTGGCGCTATGAGGATGAGGTGCGGATCATAACGCGGAGCTCTGTGCAGTACTTCAAGTTCGATGACGACGATTTTGTTCTCAAGCAAGTTATTCTCGGCGCGCGGTCAGGGCTTTCGAAGAGAACCATCTTGAATCGGTTGCAGGACTACAACCACTACGTCGAGATTCTGAAAGCGAAACTGTCGGAGGATACATTCCAGATACTCGCCGAGCCAGCAGCGGACTGCGAGGATGGCGTTGGCGCCGTGCACGGTCCAGAACATGCCAGACCGTTTCAGCCGGGAACCTATCACAGACTTGCAGCCGGCTTCGATGACGCCCGAGCCAACGAACAGGTGCTGGCGTCGAAACTGGGGATAGCGCATCCGTTCCGCATTCCTCTCGAAGTAGTCCGCGGTCGCCCGCAAATTTCGGTGACGCTTGCAGCGGACCGCTGGTAGCGGACGCTTCCGTCTGCACTGTCCGGCAGGGTCTCCCAATCGCCAGCGTGTAAGCCTCAACACTGCGCCCGCTGTGCTTCCCCTTCCCCGGTTCGCCGCCAGCGCGTGCATGCAGCTCTCCAGCGGCGTCAGTTCGCCCTGCGCGTTCGACCGGCCGTGAATGGCGCACTCTGTCCAGGCGATTGGACCGCTGCGGCGCGCTACTCAATTTCCTTTCCGAACGCCGACATACCCTTGGTCAGCACTGTCCTGGGGTACTCGCCCGACCCGCATAGCTTGAAGGAGCCGAAATCCTTGTACCAGTGGCCATCCGGCGCGCGAGGCCCGGACTTGACCCATTCCTGCAGGCGCACCAGATCCGCCAGCGCGATCTCGCGCTCCTGAACCCGTTCGAGGAGATGCTGCCATAGTTCGCGCGGCAGATTAGAGAATTTTATCCTCGGCAATCGCGTCCTTCCCGAAGACCGCGCGGATGAGATCCTTTCCTGCCTCGTTTTTGCGGGTGGGCTCCCGCTCTTCCAGGAACCGATTGTACGCAGCTGCGAGGTTCTCTTTCGCGTCGCGTTCGGCCTGGACGCCGCGTTCGGCCAGAGATACCAGCGCGCGACTCATGGTCAAGCGCCGTTCCTTGGCGATGCGGCGGAGCGCCGGGACCAGCGCCGCCGGGATCGTGACGCTCTGCCGCACCGGTCTGGCCCGGTTTCCGGGTGCCCGATTCGTTTTTGTCGCCATGTCCATCATTCTACCGTGACCGCACCACTGTGGTGCAGGTGGATCGCGAAGGACGGTCTCCCACACCCAGAGGCACGACACGCCCCGGGGTTCATGCCCGGCATTCGCAGCTCGAATCGGACCTGCTGGCGGTACTGCGGGACGATCCGAAAGCACAAATGGAGGTGTTGCGACCCAAAAATACAACAAAAGGCTTATCTTGATTTACGATGGATCCTTTGGTGAGCCGGCCGGGACTCGAACCCGGAACCACCGCCTTAAAAGGGCGATGCTCTACCATTGAGCTACCGGCCCGACAACTTCAGAAAAAAACGTGGGGGAAGCAATGGAACTCCCTCCATCATAGCAGGGCCTCCGCCGACTTTCCTTCTCAACCCGCGCCAGCCGTTATACTTGTCGTGACAACATGAGCCGGGCGGTACGGCGATTCCTCTTCCTGATTCTGGCGGTCCTGGCGACGCTCTCCATCGGCACGACGGGATTCGTGATCATCGATCATTACCCGCCGTTCGACGCCTTCTACATGACGCTGATCACCCTGACCACGGTCGGCTACAACGAAATCCATCCGCTTTCCCACGCCGGCCGCGTCTTCAATTCCGTCCTCATCATCTTCGGCGTCACCACCATCTTCATCGGGATCGGCGCCATGACCCAGACCATCATCGAGGCCGAATTCGGCGATGCCATCGGGAAGCGGCGGAAAAAACGCATGATCGACAAATTGAGAGACCATTTCATCGTCTGCGGTTATGGCCGCGTGGGACGCGGCGCCGCCGAGGAATTGCAGCACGCCGGGGTGCCCTTCATCGTCATCGATGCCGATCCCGCGCGGATCGAGCGCGCCATGCTCGGCGGGCTGCTCGCCGTGGCCGCCGACGCCACGCGCGACGAGGTGCTCCGTCACGCCGGCATCGACCGCGCGCGAGGGCTGGTCGCGGCCCTCGCCACCGACGCCGACAACCTCTTCGTCCTGCTCTCCGCCAAGGGGCTCAACCCGCATATCTTCGTGGCCACGCGCGCCGCCGAAGAGGGCGCCGAAGAGAAGATGCGGCGGGCCGGCGCCGATGCCGTTTACGCGCCCTACGCCATCACCGGCCACCGCCTGGCGCAATCGCTGCTGCGACCGCACGTCGTGCAGTTCCTCGATTTCACTACCAAGGATTTCGGAAGCGATATCGCCATCGAGCAGGTGCCGGTAGCCGATTCCAGCGAAATGGTCTCGCGCACCATCCGCGACATGCAGATCGGCCGCGACCTGGGCGTGATCGTCATGGCCATACGCAATCGCGATGGGAATATGATCTTCAACCCGGCCGCCGATACCGCCATTCGCGCCGGCGATCATCTCATCGTCATGGGACAGCAGGAAAAACTGCGCACCCTCGAATCCCTGCTTTCCTGAATTCGCGGCTGCTTCCTGGTACCCATCCGACGGGCAGGACTGTCTCGCAAAGGCGCCGCCGACTATAATGGCGACGGACGGTGAGAGTGCGTACACTGTTGGGCAAGCTGCGCCGCCGGCTGGAAGCCGTGATTTATGCCGGCATCACGCCCGTCCGCGCGCCTTCCCCGCCCCGCCGGACACGGTGGTTCGATCCGTTGCATCGCCGGTTGGATCGCTTCCTTTCCGGAGGAGAAGTTCCGCGCGATCCGCTCTACCTCACGAACCGGACGTTCGGCCAGCGGCTGCGCCTCGCGATCGCCGTGGCCATTCCGTGCCTGGTTCTGGTCGGATTGATAACAGCGGGATTTGCGGGCTATTTTCACGTCCGCGAGAAGCCCCAGGCGCAGCTCACCGGCGCCGAAATCGCCGCCAGGACGCTCCCCGGAATCGACACGCAGAATCTCCACGCCGCCCGCAATCGCGATCTCGAGGTGCTCGACGCGCTCATATCGGACGGCCACGTTCTTTCCGGCGCGGTCCGGAATAATACGGGCCATGCGATCGATGACATCACCGTCGTATTCGACCTGGCCGACATTTCCGGCACGCGCCTGGGAGCGGCGGCGGTCCACATCGCGCATGTCGAGGCGCGAGGCACTTCTACGTTCCACCTGCAGTTGGAGCAGCAGAACGCCGCCGTCGCGCTGGTGCGCGAAGTTCAACTGCCTTAGGGCGTCAAGCTCTACTTGGCGGCGGCCGGTTTATCGGGCGGCGGCGGCGCCAGAAACGACAACGGATCGAGCGACACGATCCGCCATTTTCCGTGCTCCCGCTCCAGCCGGCACTTGATGTGCTCCTCGCGGTGAAAGATCGCGATTTTGGTGATGCGGTTGACCAAGGATAGCGACCAATCCAGCTCCACTTCGCGGCGACGGTCGTCGCCGTCGTTGCTCATCATCTCCACCGACGACTCCAGATTGCCTTGCGCGAGAAGCCCGGTCACATTGGCTCGGAGCTGGTCGAAGCTCGCCATTTTGGGATCGAAGGCGGCGAGGAACCGGGCCGGAACAGGCGGCGACGCGGTATGCGGATCTCCGCTCACTTCCGTCAGCGCCGTCACCGCGTCGGATATCAAATCCCAGACAGCTCCGGTGTGGGCGGGTGTGAAGAATTCCAGCGGCGCGAAGGCGGTAATGCGCCACTCGCCGTTCTCCTTCTCGGCGTGGATCTTGACGCGGGCGCGCCGCTCCGTGGACGATTGGCCGTTGTAGGAGCGGATCTGCATGTGCCAGTTCAGATCGAGATCGCGAGCCTGGTCGCTGCCCGTGTTGCCCAGGAATTCGATGGTCGAGCGGCCGGTCGAGAGTTTGGTGAACTGGAGAATATCCCGGGACAGTCTTTTGTAGCCCGGCATTCGGGGGTCGAACAGCGCCACCATAACTTTGCCGTTGCCGTCCAGCAGTGCCGAGTTCAGTGAGGCGATGAGCGCGTGCGCTTCCGCACCGCCCTGGTCGGCGGCATAAAGAGACAGCGCCCACAACGTGGCGCAGACACTCCAGCGTGCAGCGGCCGGCGCGAATGCGTGAGCCGTCCGCCGATTAGGTCCGGTAGCTGGCATTGATGCGGATATAGCCTTCCGTCAGATCGCAGGTCCAGAAGCGCGCCGATCCGCGGCCTTTGCCCGCGACGTGAAAGCGGATTTCGCAGTCCTTCTCATCCAGCTTGCGCTTCAATTCGGCTTCCGAAAACGCGGCCGCCAGACCCTGCCGGCATACCAGCACGCCCTGCATGCGGATGTCGGCCTTGGCCGGATCGAAGGCCACGCCGGCGTTGCCCGCCGCCGAGAGAATGCGGCCCCAGTTCGGATCCGAGCCGGCGATGGCGGTCTTCACCAGCGGCGAATTGGCGATCGCCCGCGCCAGCTTGGCGGCGGCCTCGTCGCTGGATGCTCCGGTCACATCGATGGTGACGAATTTGCTCGCGCCTTCGCCATCGCGGGCGATGGCCTGCGCCAGGTGCTGCATCACCGACGTGGCCGCCTCTTCCACTTTCGCGAGCTCTTTCGGATCCGCGCCCACGCCCGAAGCGCCGTTGGCCAACAGCAGCAGCGTGTCATTGGTGGAGGTGTCGCCATCCACCGAAAGCCGGTTGTAACTGGACTCGACGCCGCGCTTGAGCATCCGCCGCAACGCCGCCGCGGGTATGGCCGCATCCATCAGCACGAATCCGAGAGTGGTGGCCATCTGCGGATGGATCATGCCGGAGCCTTTGGTCATTCCCGCGATGTGGATGGCGCCTCTTCGCAGCTTCACTTCGGCAAAGGCCGTTTTGGGAACCAGGTCGGTGGTCATCATGGCGCGCGCCACGTCGTCGAATCGCTCCACCGCCAGGCTCTCCACCAGCCGCGGCATGGCCGCGAGGATTTTCTGCGCTTCCATCTCGACGCCGATCACTCCCGTCGAAGCCGCCAGCACCTGCACCGCCGGCAGCCGCAGCCAGCGGGCGGCAGCCTTCACGGTCGCCAGCGCGACGGCATCTCCGGTGCGGGTGGCGCAATTGGCGTTGCCGGCGTTCACCAGCACCGCCCCCACCTTGCCCTTGGAGAGCGCCAGGTGGCGGCGGCAGAGTTTCACGGGAGCAGCCACCGCGCGGTTGCGCGTGAACACGCCGGCCGCGTTGGCCGGCAGTCCGGTAACGATCAGCGCCAGATCGTCGCGCGGGTCCTGGCGGATTCCCGCGTACGTGGATGCATAGGCATAACCCAGCGGCAGATTCACACGTCCCCCAAAACTTCATTTTGCGCCAGCCGCTGGCCGTTTGCGAAATCGGCGGCGGTCAGCCGTTTGCGTCCTTCGCTTTGCACTTCCACCAGTTCCAGCCCGCCCAAGCCGCACGCCACCGTCACCGGCCTGATGCCGACCACCGTACCGGGGCGGCCGTCCGGCGCCGATGGCGCGACGCGCGCCCGCCGCACATGCAGCGTCTGCCCTCGAAACCGGGTGTAGGCGCCCGGAGAGGGCTGCAACGCGCGCACCTGGTTATGGATCGCTTGCGCCGGGCGCGTCCAATCGATGCGGCCGTCTTCCTTTTTCAATAGAGGCGCGTAGCTGGCCTGCGCCCCATCCTGCTTCTCCGGCACGATCGAGCCATCCCGCAATCCCGCCAGCGTCTTCACCAGCAGATCCGCGCCCATCGCCGCCAGCCGCGCTCCCAGTTCCGGCGCGGTTTCATCCGGCCCGATCTCCGTTTCCGCTTTCAGCAGCATGTCGCCGGTGTCGAGGCCGGCATCGATGCGCATGGTGGTGACGCCGGTGCGCGTTTCGCCGTTGAGAATGGCCCACTGAATCGGACCCGCGCCGCGATATTTCGGCAGCAGCGACCCGTGCACGTTGAGGATGCCGAGCGGCGCCAGGTCGATGACGCTCTGCGGAATGATTTGGCCGTATCCTACGATCACCATGGCGTCGCACTGCTGTTGGCGCAGAAATTCCACCGCTTCCGGCCGCCGCACGCGTTCCGGCTGAAACACCGCCAGTCCAAGCCGCAAAGCCGTTTCTTTCACCGCTGATGGCGCGAGTTTCTGGCCGCGGTCGCGCGGCCGGTCGGGCTGTGTCACCACCGCCGTCACCGAGTGGCCCGCCTGAACAACCGCTTCCAGGGTGGGAACGGCGAATGCCGGCGTGCCCAGAAAGACCAGGCGCATGGCGCCTACTTCCAGTCCCCGGCCCGCTGCAGTTTTTTGATCTTGCGTTTCATCAGGTCGCGTTTTAGGGCGCTGATATGTGTAAAGTACAGCTTGCCGTAAAGATGATCGGTCTCGTGAAGGAACGCGCGCGCCAATAGATCTTCTCCGGTCATATCGAACTCTTCGCCCTGGGCGTTCTGGGCGTGCACGGTGACGCGCTTGCCGCGCTTCACCTGCTCCCGAAATCCGGGAAGGCTGAGGCAGCCTTCCTCGCCTTCCTGCCTGCCTTCCACCTTGACGATTTTGGGGTTGATGATAACGATTTTGTCTTCCGGGCGCTCGTTATTGGAGACGTCGATGACAGCGATCTTGCGCCCAAAGCCGATCTGCGGCGCCGCCAGGCCGACGCCCTTGGCGGCGTACATGGATTCGAACATGTCGGCCAGAAACTGGTCCAGCTCGGGCGTGCCGAACTCCGTCACCGTTTCGGCTTCGTTCTCCAGCACGGGATCGCCGTATTTGACTATCGGATAAACCATAAAGCTCTATCTAAACCCAATTTGAGCCGCCCATGGACGCGGATTCCGCGAATCAAAAGTTTTTGGCGCTCATCGGCGTCCATCTGCGGCTAATATTCCTTCACCTGCGTCTGGTAGCCTTCGTAGTTCCTGCGCGTCTCCCCGAGCGAGTCGCCGCCGAATTTCTCCAGGAACGCCTGCGCCAGCACCAGCGCCACCATGGCCTCGCCGATCACTCCGGCGGCCGGAACCACGGCGACATCGGAGCGTTCGTACGCCGCCAGGGCCGCTTCCTTCGTAACCAGGTCGGCCGATTCCAGCGGCCGCCGCAGCGTCGAGATCGGTTTCAGAAAACCGCGCACCAGCAGGTCCTGCCCGTTGGTAATTCCGCCCTCCAAGCCCCCGGCGCGATTGGCGCCGCGCGTGAAGTGCCGCTCCTCGCGATCGTACCGAATCGTGTCCTGCACCTTGGATCCGAAGCTGGCGGCGCCCTCGGCCGCGAATCCCACTTCCACGCCTTTGACGGCCTGGATCGACACGATGGCCTGCGCCAGTCGTCCGTCCAGCCGCGTGTCCCAGGCGATGTGCGATCCCAAACCGATCGGCAGGCCGTGCGCTATTACTTCGAAGACGCCGCCGGCGGTGTCGCCGGTGCGGTAAGCTTCATCCACCACTTCCTTCATGCGGGATTCGGTCTCCGCGTCCACGCACCCCAGCAGGATTTCATCGCGAAGGCTCAGCGCCACCAGTTCGTCCCACGCGGCGGCACGATCGAGGCGCACCGGTCCGACCGCGATTACATGACTGAGCACCTGGATTCCGAATTGCCCGAGCAGCGCCTTGGCGATGGCTCCAACCGCGACCCGGGCCGCCGTCTCGCGCGCGCTGGCGCGTTCCAGCACGTAGCGGGCATCGTGGAAATCGTACTTGACGGAACCGGCCAGGTCGGCATGTCCGGGCCGTGGCCGGGTGACGGGCTTGCGCTTGTCTTCCGCGCCATCGATGTCCTCCACCGGCAGCGCCTGGGTCCAGTTCGGCCAATCCTTGTTGCGGATGACGATGGCCACCGGCGAGCCGATGGTGCAGGAGTGGCGTACGCCCGCGACAATCTCGGCGCGGTCGGTCTCGATCTTCATCCGCCCGCCGCGGCCGTAGCCCTGCTGGCGTCGCCAGAGCTCCCGATTAACAGCCTCGATGGAAATTGGTATGCCGGCAGGAAGTCCAATCAGTGTCGCTACCAGACATTCTCCGTGGGACTCTCCGGCGGTCTCAAAACGCAGCATCCGGGCAGATTTTCTATCGTAGCAGAGTCGCCAAGCCTTCCGCTTTTGTTTGGGTTAGCCGACGTCAGCCGGCCGGACGAGGCGACGAGCACAGATCGTCGGAAAGCGGCCCTAATCCCGCGCGAGCACTTCGCGCACTTTTCTCGACAGCGTTTCGCGGCTGAACGGCTTCGGCAGAAAGTCCACGCCCGGCTCCAGCACGCCATGGTGCACCACCGTATTTTCGGTGTAACCGGACAGGAACAGCACCCTCGTCTGTGGACGGGTGAGGACCAGTGCGTCCGCCAGTTGCCGGCCGCTCATATTCGGCATCACAACGTCTGTCAACAGCAAGTCGATTGTTCGCGGATAGCCGGCGCTCAGTTCCAGCGCTTCCGTGCCGCTGCAGGCGGTCAGGATCTCATATCCCAGATGTTTCAACATGCGGACCGTCAGATCGCGCACGGCTTTCTCGTCTTCCACCACCAGGATGGTTTCGCCGCCGGCCCGCTTCGCAGTCTCGCCGCCCGAGTCCGCCGCATCCATCACCGGTTCGGTCACGCGCGGGAAGTAGAGCTTGAACGTCGTGCCGCAGCCCGGTTCGCTGTATACCCAGATATCGCCGCCGGTCTGTTTGACGATGCCGTAAACCGTGGCCAACCCGAGCCCGGTGCCCTTGCCTTTGGCCTTCGTGGTGAAGAACGGCTCGAACACGCGCCGGCGCGTCTCGGTATCCATGCCGTGTCCGGAGTCGCTTACCGCGATCATGACAAACTCTCCGGGAGTGACGCCCATGTGCGTGCGGGCGTAGGTTTCATCCAACATCACGTTGGCGGTTTCGATGGCCAGCCGTCCGCCCATCGGCATGGCGTCGCGGGCATTTACGGCCAGGTTGACGATCGCCTGCTCCACATGCCCGGGGTCGGCTTTGATGTTGCCGCTTTCCGGCGAAAGCGCCAGCGCCAGCGTGACATCCTCGCCGATCAGCCGCCGCAGCATTTTCTCGGTCTGGGCGATCACCGAATTGACACTGATTACACGCGGCTGCATCACCTGGCGGCGGCTGAAAGCCAGGAGCTGGTTGGTGAGGGCGGCAGCCCGGTCGGCGGCTTTGAGGATTTCCTCGGCATAGCCGCGCAGCGGATCGAGCGCCGAGAGCTCGTCCAGAATCATGCGGTTGTAGCCCGAAATCACGGTCAGCATGTTGTTGAAATCGTGCGCCACGCCGCCGGCGAGCCGGCCCACGGCTTCCATCTTCTGGGCATGCAGCAACTGTTCCTCGAGCTGTTTGCGCTGGCTGATATCGCTGACAAACGCAATGGCATACAGCCCGTCCTCGGCCTCGACATAGCTCAGGCTGACTTCAACCGGGAATTCGGCGCCGTCCTTGCGGCGGCCGGAAAGGTCCAAGCCGATACCCATCGGCCGTATGTGCGGGCGCGAAAAGTAGTTGTCCCGGTCCCGGCCGTGCGTGCCTCGTTTCGACTCGGGCAGCAGGACTTCGATGCGGGCTCCCAGCAATTCCTCCCGTCCATATCCGAACATCTGCTCCGCCCGCCCGTTGGCCAGTACGATCCGGCCGGTACGGTCGATGCTGATGATCGCCTGCGAAGCCGATTCTAATAATGCTCCCGCCAGTTTTTCGTTCTTTTGCAGGTCTCGCAGCATCCGGTCGCGCTCCCCTGCGCGGTTTTCTTATTCTCTAATACTGGAACAATCGCCGCAAGGATGGGAATTTCAGCCGGCCCCGCATCGGCATGGATCCCGGTGCTTCGGTTTGCCGGCGGCCGATTCTTTTCAGAAGAGCGGCATTATCTGATCCGGTTTTCGGGGCGACACGGACTCTAATTCCGCGAAAAGCGCGATTACCGCATCTCCGGTATGCCGCAGATCGTCGCTGAGCGCGCCCAATCCCAGCGGATCCAGGGTGACGCGGCCGATAATCCCGTTCACCGGTAGAAACCACTGCGCCCGATTTTCCGCGCTGGCTTTCTCTTTGCTGACATATTCCAACTCGGCCCGCAGTACTTTTATCTTGGCGGCGGCGTCCGGTTGGATATTGGTCAGATCGCTATAGAGCGAGCTCTTATCCCGAAAATGTTCGGCCGCGGCCGCGGGCGCGGCCGGCTTCCAGTCCGCCATCGCGGCCAGCAGATTCCCGACCTGCTCCTGCCATTCGGGGGTCTGTCTGTGAGACGGCGGATAAGCGGAGTGGGTGGAATCGAAGATCAGGTCGTTATACCGTTCCACGATCGACTTGCAGGCGGAATCGTCGCAACTGCGCAGTCCCGTGGCCACTCCTTCCAGCTTGAAAGGGGTCACTTCGACTTCCTTGATTTCCTGGAGCGGCGGCATCCGCAAATGGCCGTTAAAGTACACCGACGGATCGGGCCCCTGCTGGTCGACACCGCGCGGATCGGCAAATGCGAAGGATGTGCCTTCGTAAACCATCAGATCGTCGTCGGCGCAGCGCGCGCCCGACATGTTGGTCACGATATACAAACGGTAGGCTTCCAGCAGTGGAGCGGCCGGCACCTTGCGTTTTTCCGCGGCCTGTACGACGGCGTGGATCTGCGGGCCCGCGGCGGCGTAGCTGAACGAACGGTCGTCGCCGGTCATTTTGACCATGGTTCTGCTGAACTCCGCCAGGAGCGTCTCGAAATCGCGGTCGTTGACGTTGGCCGCGGCGATCAGCCGCGCCGCGCCAGGCAGTTGCACCGCCGACGTCATGGCGGTGATGTACGTCTCGATCAGGCCGAACGGTTCTCCCTTCTGCATCTCTTCCGCCGTGAAGCTCTCTCTTGCCAGATGTTCCAGCACGTCATAGAAAGCGTCGACATCGTAAACCAGGAATTGCTCGCAGGTAACCCGCGGGAGCTTCAGGGGCGGAATGCGGCGAAACATGTCGCGCGCGCGGACGCCATCCAGCGGCAGCATCGCCCGCACCGCTTTCAGGCGCAGCGACAGGGCGTCCAGACCCTGCGCGGCCGCGCGATTATAGACGCCCGCCGGACCCGCAATCCTCACGATGGATGGACGCTGTTTGTACGGCAGTTGGACCTCGCCGGCGCGGCGGAACGCGTCTTCCAGCAACTCGATCTTCTGGTTTTTCTCGACCTTGTCGAGAGCCGCGATGCGAACCAGCGCTTCGGCGGCGAATTCCGGCGGGGCGGAACGGGCCATCGTAATCAGTTGGTCGACGCTGACGGGCGTCGCGGCCGGCCAGCACACAGCCGGCAGGAAAAATAGGGCCAATCGTCTCATTTGCGATGATTCTCAATTTTAGCCAACGGCAAGCGCCGGGCGGCGAGGAGGAGAACTGGAGCGTACCGCTCGGCCGTACCGACCCCCGTTATTGACCCGCGTTTTGTGAACGGGGTGGGTGTCCACCGAGCGCTTTTAGGCTTCTCCCTGGGCGGTTTCCCGTCAGGAGCTTGCTCACCAGCGCGTTGAGATCGAGTCGGACTCCCTATTTTGATAGTGTTGGATCAAAATAGGTGGACCGGCACGTGCATCGCAGCCACGCTCCTGGGTCCATTATGCCAGGAATATCTCGATTTTCCTAGAGTGCGTCGGATTTTCCAACAACCAGCCCTATTCGATCATCCGCGGATGCGAGAAAAGGAAGTGATCGAAGTAATAGTGCATCAGCAGAACGCTCAACACCACAACGAAATAGCTGCGATCGGGTGAAAGCGCCGTTAACGAACGCACGATTATGGTGATCACGACCATCACGCCGGTAGCGGCCAGAAAGCACAAATAATAAATGCCCATTGTGTTGCGCCGTACGATGCGGCGTACCAGGCCATCGGAGATCTCGCCCCTCTGGTCGCGCAAGCGGTTGATCAGCCACAGCAGAAACAGGTATTGGAACGAGTGCCAGGTATTGTAGCCCTGGAAGAGAACGTCGAGGTTCGAGCCCAGCGGAAGACAGAAGGACACTACCGTGGTGATTCCGATCAAGAGCGTCTTCGGAATACTCCCTCGTCCTTCCAGGAATTCTCTGGTGGTCTTCCAGATCCAGGCGATCAGGAAACCCCCAAAGATTACCCCAGCCAATTCCGGAAGAGGTAAGGCGCGCATCCAGTCGGGGTACGGCAGCACCACTCCACCGACAAAGAACTGTCGCAGCGACAGCTTGTAAATCCCGATCGGGTATAAACCAGTCAGAATCAGCCCATAGTCGACAAAGCGCGACCATTCCGGCTCCCGCATCCGCGATCTGGCCCGATAACAGTCGGTCAGATAAATAATCTGGTGGAGAACGTGAAGCGAAGCCCATGAAAAAAAGAACGTCACCAGAAATGTGTAATGATACACGCCCAGGTAAATTACGCCCATGGGCAGCAGAAACGCCAGGCTGGCGTACCATCGGTAGCGTGCGCGGAAATTCCCGTCCAGAAATGTGAACGTAATAGTGGAAAACAGGTGAGGGCCGCCGATCAATAGCGCCACGACAATGTTGATTAAGTCAACGGCTTGGCGTTGATTCATCCAGCCCGAAAGCTGCGCTCCCCACGACACCAGAAACGGAAGCGGCACGAGCAAAGCACTGAAGATAATCAGGGGCAAATCCCAACCTGGCTTATAGATCCAGCCGGGCTGCCTCTCGGAAACCAGTGGCGCGGTACCTGCAAACGCAGACATACGAAGAATCATAACCTTACCGCCGCATGGATTCAATCGATCCTGAAAGTCCTGATTCCACCAGACGACCCGCCGCCCCAACCGGCCATCTCTGCCCGGCGCGTCTGACGGCAGCTATCCATCGGTTGGATATTTCTACAGGTCCCCCTTGAATTCGGGGGCAAATGGACATAGCATTGAGTCGAGGACGGGTATTCAGATGCGAATGTCGTTAATGATCCTGGTACTGCTGGCGATTTGTGCCGTCAGTTTCGCGCAAACGACAATGCCCAGGATGGTTTCCGTCGACCCGATGAACGGGAAAATCGGCGACGTGATCACCGTAACGGGTGAGAATCTCCAGAAGTCCAATGTGGCCAAGGTTTATCTGACCGATGGCCGGCCGGACGGCAAGAATGACCTGGTGGTGGAAGTGGTCGAACAGAACGAGACCACCATTAAGTTCAAGATCCCCGCCAAAGCGACCGGACGGCTGGCGCTGATGGTGCTGACAACCGGTAAGGACGCGCAACTGATCGAGCAGCCGGTGAAAGTCACCATCGACGCTCCAGGCACAAACTGACGCCTTGAGAAAGCCGGCCGGGTACTACCGCCGGTACGGTGCCGAGAGATATTTGCGTGCTTCCTGGGAAGCGTCCGCATCGGGCGCATACGCAATCGTTTTCCGGTACCAGTCCACCGCCAACCCGCGGTGGTTCGTCAGATCGTAAATCTGCCCGGTTCGCAGAAATGCATACGCGCCGGTATTGAGATCGACATCGCCCGCGCGGTCCGTGACCTGCCTCAGGTTTTCCAGCGCCTGGTCGAATTGGCGGTACCAGAATTCGATCGTTCCCTCCTCGAAATCGACTTTTTCCCACGCCAAGCGGTCGTAGCCCGGCGCATGCCGGTTCTTTAGTTCGCGAATGCGGGCGATGGCGGCCAGGGCGTCGTTCTTGTCGTTCGACATGCTGTACATCACCGCCAGTTCCAGGCGGAACAGAAAATTCCGCGGAAATCTGCGAATCAGGTCCTGAATCAGCGGAATGGCCAGCGACGGGCGATTTTCGCGCCGGTAGAGCGCACACAGGAAGATCGTGGCATCCAGGCGATTGTCGGTTCCGTTCCGGGCCACGTCCTGCACCGTGCGGATGCCGCGTTCTTTATCTCCGTGGATGCCGATCAGGAATCCGAACATGCGCCAGTGCCAGGGAAGGCTGCCCACGATGTAGTCGTGCAGGCCGTCCACCAGCCGCGCATCCACGTTGCCCGGCTCGAGCTGGGAGATCCGGTTGTGCAGGCGGCGGGCGGCGGTGGCGTCGGCGAGCGATTCGCGCCACGATTTCTTCACTACCCAGAAGTAATCGGACCGCAACCCGTAGGCGATGCCCTCGGCGTACATGGCCGCGGTGTCGCGCGGATTCGCGCGCAGGCGCGCCTCGCACAACTGCATCGATTTCATCACCTCGTCCAGAAAACGCTTCTCGGTAGCGGCCGCGGGATTCATTTTGGCGCGCCGCAGGAACGAGTTGTTGCCAGACACCAGCTCGCTCTCCAGCGCGCCGTTGCGGTACATCTCCTGAAACACGATGGCCTGCGCCAGGTGGTTGTGATACTCCGGGCGATTGGGATCGAGCGCGATGGCGTGCTCGAAATCGCCGATCGCCTGCTCGTACTCGAGGTTATAGAAGTGGTCGTATCCGCGCTCGACCAGGTCTTGGGGATCGTCGGCGTGCGCCGCGGAAACCAACAGGCACGCCAGCAGAGGAACAGCAAATCTCACGTTCCCTTTCATGGTAGCAAGCCGGGCAGCGACGCCAGCCGGCTCAAGGCCCAGCGCGCATGCGCCGCCACCAGCGCATCCCCGGAGGCGGCCAGTTTCTCGAGCGGTTCCCGGAACTTCGCCATTCGGCTGTTGCCCATGGCGATGGCGATATTGCGCAGGAACCCCGAATAGCGCGCGCGAGAGACCGGAGTGTCGCGGAACATGGAGCGGAACTCCTCTTCGGAAATCCCCGCCAGCCGCTCCAGAGGCGGAGCCAGGTGGCGCGGCGCGAACTCCACGTCTTCCGTGACCGGCGCCCGGCGATTCCACGGACAAACGTCCTGGCAGATATCGCAGCCGAACACGTGCGCGCCCATTCCCGGCCGCTGTTCCTCCGGTATCGCGCCGCGCAGCTCGATGGTGAAATACGAAACGCACCGCCGCGAATCGACGGTAAAACCCGCCGGCGACGGCGCCGGCACGATCGCCGCCGTGGGGCAGGCGTCGATGCAGCGGCGGCAGGTTCCGCAGCGATCGGGCGGCGGCCCGCATTCCGCATCGGGCAGAATCTCGATGGAGACCAGCAGTTCGCCCAGGAAAAACCAGGAACCGCTGGCCTGGTTGATCAGGCAGGTATTGCGGCCGATCCATCCGAGACCGGCCGCGCGCGCATAGGTGCGCTCCAGCAGCGGCGCCGTATCGGCGCAAGTTTTCGATTCATAAGCGGCTTCCGGCCCGAGCTCCCGCCGCAGCTCGGTGTCGAGGCGCTGTAAACCCCGGCGCATCACTTCGTGATAATCGCCGCCCCAGGCATAGCGCGATATCCAGCCGCGGCCGGCGTCGTCGAATTCCTGCGTGTGCGGCTGCGGCGTCTGGTAGAGTTTGCCCACGGCGATCAGGGATCGCGCCGAAGGCAGCAGATTTCGCGGATCGTCGCGGATGGAGGCGCGCCGGTCCGCGAGATAGCGCATTTCGCCCGCGTACCCCGCATCCACCCACCGCCGGTACCAATAGCGATCCTCCGCCGGGGCCGCCGGTGTCACCCCCGCCAGCTCGAAGCCGCAGCCGCGGGCCAATTCGCGCACCGCCGCGGCCGATAGCGGAGCGGCGATTCGACTCTCCTCATGCATCCAGGCCCACCGACCGCATCAGCTCCAGCGCGTTGCTCTTGCGCACAACGCCCGGCCGCATCACGTAATCGAACAGAATCTGCCCGTCCTCGATGCGATCTTCGAAATGTACATTGGCTCCGCCGCCGTCCAGCGTCTCCACGATTTCCGCCAGCGCCAGGTCGTGCGTGGTGAAGAGGCCGAAGGCGCCGCGCTTCAATAATCCGCGCACCAATGCCTCGGCGCCGATCCGCCGGTCGTGGGAGTTGGTGCCGTTCAGGAATTCGTCGATCAGGAACAGGACCGGCAACGGTCCGGCGGTAAGATCGAGAATTTTGCGGAGCCGCAGGATCTCCGCGTAAAAACGCGAGATTCCTCCCTGCAGCGAATCGCTGACGCGGATGGAGCCGCCCACGGCCGCGGGCGTCATCGCCCATTTCCGCGCGCGCACCGTCGCCCCGGCCTGCGCCAGCACGACATTCACGCCGACCGTGCGCAGCAGCGTGCTCTTGCCCGACATGTTGGAGCCGCTGACCACCAATACGCGCACCGGCCGGCCCAGCGACACGTCGTTGCGCACAGCCCGATTCTCGGCGATCAACGGATGCGCCACCTGTTCCGCTTCAAACCAGGAGTCGCCATTTCCGGTTTCGCGCAGCTCCGGAAAGACATCGGCCGGATGCTCGAAGGCATGGCTCGCGAAAGAGGAAAGCGCTTCGATCTCGCCGGCCGCGTTCAACCAGCGCCGCACCGCCGGACCGGATTGCCGCCGCCAGTCTTCTACCCGAAGCACGCAATGCGGCGTCCACAGAATGAAGACTTCGGCCACTCGCACGAAAACGTTATCGCGCGAATCCAGCAGCTCCGTCAGCCGTTTCAACTTCGCCAGGCGGCGCGACACGGGAGCGCCCGCGGCATCCAGCGAGGAGCGCAGACCGGCCAGCAGCGGGCTGCGGAACGTCTCGCCCTCCAGCAGCAGCAGCACCTCGGAAAGCAGCCCCAATTCGTGCGCCGCTTCGTCCACCGCGGAAATCGCCGCTCCGAAGATGTTCCGCCGCGTATACAGGAAATAGCCGTTGATCGCCAGCACGGCCAGAAAGGCGTCGCGCACCAGGAAATGAGCCCGCTCGGAAAGCGCCATCACATCCGCGAGCACCAGCAGCAACACCACGCCCGCCGCCGCCCCCAGAATTCCCACCGCTGTCAGCAGGCGCACCTGCAGACGAAGCTTTCGCGGATCCGGTAGCGAGCTTTTCTGCTCGCCCCAATCCGCCAGCGCCGCCGGATTGACGCCCGTCCGGGCTTCCTCCGCGACCACGGCCAGTTTCTCCCGCAATTCCAGCCGGTCGCGCAGTTCCTCCACGGCTTCCTGCCTGGCGCGCACCGCCAGCGGATCGGCC
>Ga0335078_10000380_pt1 | contig 70006 bp, 59 predicted proteins | sample Lox_Sample_32_FD_206711 | JGI IMG/M metagenome (GOLD analysis project Ga0335078, IMG submission 206711) | Soil microbial communities from Loxahatchee National Wildlife Refuge, Florida, United States - Lox_Sample_3.2 | ecosystem: Environmental > Terrestrial > Soil > Wetlands | place: USA...
GGCGTGAGTGACTGGAAATCCATGATTGGTGAAGCCGTTAAAGATTTCCAGACCGTCACGGAGTTGGCACGGTCTCCACTGTGCTCAGATGACTTCCAAATCGAATTCCTTGAATGTCCACATAAGCCGCCGTCATGTCTGCCTTCGGGCAAGATGGCCGTTTACGGTTTCTGGCACGACGTGGAATGGTTGAAAATCGGGCTGGCCGGTCCTAATTCAAATGCGCGGTACACCAGCCAGCATTACAACCCAAACAGTGCCCAGAGTACGCTCTCAGGCTCCCTGTGCCGTGATCCACGAACTGCGAATTGCGCGGGGTTCGATGTCGCTGCTCCTGGAAATTGGATCAAGTCTCATTGTTGTCGAGCTAACATTCTGCTCGATTGCAAACATGGTCCGTTAGTTCTCGCGATGCTCGAAGCTTTTCTTCACCTTCGGCTAACGCCCCGATATGAGAAATAAACTGTGCAGGAATATGAATACGTATACTTCTTGCTTTTGGTGATGCATGAGTCGGCAGACCCAGAAATTCGAGCTACCTGGCGAAATTGAGCACCATTTGGCGGCGTTGTCGAAGGTGTATGCCCAGAACGGCGAACGCAGAAAGCAAGAAATCATCGTTAACGCGCAGATTCGGGTTAGTGGGGAATGGACCTATGACAACTGGGACGGTGGAACATATGGCCATGCCCTATATCTGACCATTCCTGAGGCCCTTTACGTCAAGGCAATCAAGAAAAAGTCGGAGCTACAAGATGAAATCAAAGCCGACCTGAATAAGATTCATAACGTCTCCCACGAGTTCATTGCCGAAGTCTTTTTGGAAATGGAGAAGGTCAAAGATCGTGATTGGCGGCGAGAGTCCGGGGTGTTCCAGCGGGGCGAGCGCATAATTGCTCCAACAGCCGAAAAGCGCATATGGGGGAAGAAGGGTTACCGGGTCTTTCTCAGCCACAAGGCTGAGGTAAAGAGAGACACGGGAAAGCTCAAGGAAAAGCTGGAGCCGTTCGGAATCTCGTCATTCGTCGCCCATGTTGATATCCATCCCACTAAAGAATGGCAGGACGAGATTGAAAATGCACTGACCTCAATGGACGCATTCGTTGCGTTGCTTACCGAGAAGTTTCACGAAAGTCATTGGACGGATCAGGAGGTGGGGTATGCCCTTGGTCGTGGAGTTCCGCTGATCGCGGTTAAGCTCGGCAGGGATCCCTACGGCTTTATCGGGAAGTTTCAAGCTCTAACGTGCGATTGGAGTGACGCACCGACGGAACTGGTCAAGCTCTTGATCAAAGAACCCCGGATGCTAAACGCGTACATCAGCGCCTTGCCGGATTGCAGCAATTACGACGACGGGAACCTCATTTCCCAGGTACTGCCCGCGATAGAGGCCGTGACAGAAGAGCAGGCTGAGAAAATCGCATCGGCTTTCAACACGAACGGCCAGCTCTCGGGAAGTTACGGCTTCACTGGGAAATGGTCGTCGAAGTTTGGAGATGGGCTAGCCAGCCATCTGACGCGATTAACCGGGAAGCGCTATGTTATGACTCCGTTAGGTGAGATTGGAATTCTGAAACGATGAGCACGACAATTACGGAATCGACAGTCGAAGAAGCCGCTCTCGCTTGGTTTGAAGAGCTAGGGTACGCCATCGTTCACGGGCCAGACCTCGCGCCTGGAGAACTCTTTGCCGAGCGCGAAGGCTATGGAGTTCTCAGATGAAGAAGGTAGATGGTCATCCACGAACAATCCAGCTGCTGTTGAGTCATGCAAAATACGGCCTGGACTACTACCAGCGCGAATACAAGTGGGAGCGCCGCCAGGTCGAGGAATTACTGCAAGACTTGGAGCAGAAGTTTTACCTCAGCTATGACGAGAATCATGATCGCTCTGAGGTGCAGAGCTACGAGCGCTATTTTTTGGGTTCGATTATCGTCAGTGAAAGAGACGGCCAGAGGTTCCTCATCGACGGGCAACAGCGGCTCACGACGCTCACGCTGCTTCTGATATTCCTCAATAATCTCCAACGCGGACGCACGGAACGAGTAGCTATCGACCACCTGATTTACTCAGAAAAATTCGGCAAGAAGTCCTTCAATATGGATGTCGAGGATCGAAGGGAATGCCTTGAGGCGCTCTTTACAGAGAAGCCGTTCAACACAAATGGCCAAATCGAAGCCGTTCAGAACCTTGTTGCCAGGTACGAGGATATTGGCGAGCTTTTTCCTGAAAAGCTGAAGAATACGGCACTGCTGCACTTCATTGACTGGCTAACAGAGTGTGTTGACCTGATTGAGATAACAACTTCCTCGGACGACGATGCTTACACCATCTTCGAGACGATGAATGATCGGGGTCTCCGTCTCAGCCCGACCGATATGCTGAAGGGCTACCTCTTGGCAAACATTTCCGACGCAGACTCACGAAAGAAAGCGAACGACGTTTTCAAGAGCAAGGTGGACGAACTCCGCAAAATTGGCGAGGACGAAGACCTGTCGTTCTTTAAGGATTGGCTCCGCGCCAAGTACGCGGACACCATGCGTGACCGCAAGAAGGATGCTGAGGACCAGGACTTCGAGAAAATTGCCACGGCCTTTCACCGTTGGGTCAAAGATCAAAATGCTCGTGTCGGTCTAAAAAAGAGCCAAGACTTTCGGGATTTCATCCTCACCCGGATAAGCCGTTTTGCCGATCTGTATATCCGTGCGGAGCGTGCAGCAGAGAAGCTCACACCAGGCCTAGAATCCATCTACTACAACCGCCTCAACAACCTCACACTGCAATACCCGCTTATGCTCGCCCCAATTCGCTTGGAGGACAGTGACGATGTAGCTGCCCAGAAAATGGCTCTGGTAGCCGGATATCTTGACATTTTCGCCGCAAGAAGGATCGTTAACTTTCGGACGCTGGCTTATTCTTCCATCGTGTACACGATGTTCAATCTCATTAAGGAAATTCGCGATCTCAGCGTGGACGCACTGAAGTCAGTCTTGGCCAAAAAAGTGGCGGATATCCCAGAAACTTTCAGTGGGATTGACAGCTTTTCCCTCCATCAGCAGAACAGAAGGAGCGTGCATTACCTTCTCGCTCGAATGACGTACCACGCCGAGCAGGAAACAGGACTTCCCACTTCGTTTGAGACATATACATCCAGGTCTATCAAGAAACCCTTCGAGGTCGAGCATATTTGGTCAGACAAATACGAAAGGCACAAGGACGAGTTCACATCAGAACAGGAATTTGACGAGTACAGGAACCGCTTTGGCGGACTTTTGCTGTTGCAGAGAGGATTCAACCAGAGCTTTGGGGCAATGACCTACGAAAAGAAACTGCCGCATTATTTCGGACAGAATCTGCTTGCTCGCTCACTCTCGCCGACTTGCTACGAAAACAATCCAACCTTTTTGCAATACATCAAGCGTTCAGGGCTGCCATTCGTCAGTCATTCTGAATTCAAGAAGAATGACCTGGACTCGCGCCAACAGTTGTACCGCAAGATTTGCGAGCAAATTTGGTCGCCAGCGAGATTCGAGCAAATCGCGAAAACGCAGATTCAATTGCCACAGCAAACAAGTGCGGCAGAGGACCAGAGTGAGCCCGACGAAGGCGTCGATCTTACAACAGGTGGCTACAAAGAGAATTCTGTGGTCTACGACTTGTACCGGCGCCTGAGCGACGGCAACTGGCACTCTCTCAAAGACCTAGAAAAGCTTGCCGGAGATGTCAACTTTGAGGGTCGTCTCGCTCGGATCAGGAGACGCGGCAAGCGTACCGCGCAGTGGACGCTAGAAGAGAAAGATTCAAAGGTCAGATTGCGCTTTGCCAAGCAGAGTCTCCCTGCCGAGGCAAAAGCATGAGCCCCGGTGTCGTGGAATCCACGGTTGAAGAAGCCGCTCTTTCTTGGTTTGAGGAGCTGGGCTTCACCATTGTTCACGGTCCCGACATCGCGCCCGGAGAACTCTTTGCCGAGCGTGAAGCCTATGGCGACGTTGTTCTTGTAAAACGCCTGCGTGAATCGCTTCAGCGAATCAACCCCGATATTCCTGCCGAAGCGATTGAGGAAGCCACTCGGCGTGTCTTGCATCCCGAAACTGCCAGTCTGGTAGAGAACAATCGGCGATTTCATCAGATGCTGGTGGAGGGTGTTCCTGTTGAATACCGCCGGGAAGACGGCTCGATTGCTGGCGATCTGGTCAAGCTGGTCGATTTCGATGAACCGACGAACAACGATTGGGCTGCGATCAACCAGTTCACGATCATTGAGAACAAAGCGAACCGCCGCCCTGACGTTTTGGTGTTCGTGAACGGCTTACCGCTCGGCGTAATCGAACTTAAGAACATTGGCGACGAGAACGCCACTGTGCGAGGCGCGTTCAACCAGATCAACACATACAAATCCGACATCCCAACCCTGTTCACCTACAACGAAGTTTGCGTGATTTCCGACGGCATACAGGCGAAGGCAGGCACACTCACTGCTGACTGGGAACGCTACATGCCTTGGCGCACCGTGGACGGCAAGGACATCGCACCCAAAGGTTCATTGCAACTGGACGTACTCGTCAAGGGCATTTTCGACAAGAGCCGATTCCTCGACCTGGTGCGCAACTTCGTCGTCTTTGAAAGCGACGGTGGCCAACTGGCGAAGAAGATGGCCGGGTATCACCAGTTCCACGCGGTGAATAAGGCCGTGGAAAGCACGCTTCGGGCAGCCGCAGTACGTGGCGACCGCCGAGCGGGAGTCGTCTGGCATACCCAGGGGAGCGGAAAAAGTCTTTCGATGGTGTTTTATGCCGGCAAACTGATCGGGCATCCCGAACTGGAAAACCCTACGATTGTTGTCTTGACCGATCGCATCGACCTCGACGGACAGCTTTTCGGAACGTTTTCGCGATGCCAGCACATCCTTCGTCAAACGCCAGAGCAGGTCGAAAACCGGGATGATCTGAAGTCCGCCTTGAAGCGATCTTCAGGAGGCGTGGTCTTCACGACAATCCAGAAATTCTTTCCTGAAAACAAAGGCGAAAAGTACCCCGTTCTTTCTGACCGCCGCAACATCGTAGTGATCGCCGACGAAGCCCACCGCAGCCAATATGACTTCATTGACGGCTTTGCCAAACACATGCGCGACGCGCTTCCCCATGCGTCATTCATCGGCTTTACAGGCACGCCGATTGAAAGCGACGACCGCAGCACTCCCGCAGTGTTTGGCGACTACATCGACGTGTACGACATCCAGAGAGCCGTAGAGGATGAAGTTACAGTTCGGATCTATTACGAAGGCCGACTGGCCAAGCTGGAATTGAAGGCCGAACAGCGCCCGAAGATCGATCCTGATTTTGAAGAAGTGACCGAAGGAGAAGAAACAGAGAAGAAGGAAAAGCTAAAAACCAAGTGGGCGCGATTGGAGGCCATGGTCGGCACGGACAATCGTATTGAACTGGTAGCAAAAGACCTGATCGACCACGTAGAGAAGCGGTTCGATGCGATGGAAGGCAAGGCGATGATTGTCGCCATGAGCCGCCGTATCTGCGCTGATCTTTATGCGGCGATTGTGAAGCTACGTCCTTCGTGGCACCACGACGACGATGACAAGGGGTTAGTGAAAGTCGTGATGACTGGCTCGGCTGCCGATGATGCCAAGCTCCAACCACACATCCGAAATAAGCAGCGGCGCGAAGGCTTGGCCAAACGATTCAAGAACGAGAACGACCCGATGAAGCTGGTGATTGTTCGCGACATGTGGCTGACGGGCTTTGACGTGCCATGCCTGCACACGATGTACGTGGACAAACCGATGCAGGGCCACGGCCTGATGCAAGCCATTGCCCGCGTGAACCGCGTCTTCAAAGACAAAGAGGGCGGCCTGATCGTCGACTACTTGGGACTCGCCGACCAACTCAAGAAGGCGATGGCCAACTACACGCAAGCCGGAGGCAAAGGCCAGCCGACTTTTGACCAGGAAGCAGCTGTTCGCAAGATGCTTGAGCACGCTGACGTGGTGAGGTCCATGTTGCACGGATTCGACTACACCAAGCATCTAACGGGCAAGCCAGCCGAGCGTGTGCAATTAGTTAAGAACGCTGCTGACTACGTCATCCCCCAAGAAAACGGGAAGTCTCGGTACATCTCGTCGGTGTCGGCTCTGTCTCGCACGTTCGCCCTCTCGGTGCCACATGAGAAGGCGATGGCACTTCGAGAAGAGATCGCGTTCTTTCAATCGGTGAGAGGGACCCTGATTAAGACAACGCTCACTGATGATGAGCAACGAAACCCGGAGGTTCTCGATTCAGCCGTCCGGCAGATCGTCTCGCGGTCCGTTGCTTCAGATGAAGTGATCGATATCTTTACCGTCGCCGGGTTGGGAAGACCCGACATTTCGATCCTATCGGACGAGTTTCTTGAGGAAGTCCGGCGCCTTCCCCAGAAGAACTTGGCAATAGAGGCGCTGCGAAAACTGCTCAACGACCAGTTGAAGACGCAATCGAAGAAGAACTTGGTTCAGTCCCGACTATTCTCGGACATGCTTCAGAAAACAATCCAGAAATACCAGAATCGCTCATTAGACACGGCAGAAATCATCGCAGAGCTGGTGAACCTGGCCAAGAATATGCGCGAGGCTCAAAGCCGTGGCGAAAAGCTCAAGATGAGCGACGAGGAGATCGCATTCTACGATGCCCTCGAAGTGAACGACAGCGCTGTGAAGGTTCTGGGTGATGAAACATTGCGCCAGATTGCCTTGGAGCTTGTGGACGCCGTGAGGAAGAACGCCTCAATTGACTGGACGGTCAAGGAAAGCGTGCGTGCGAAAATGCGGGCAATCGTTAAGCGCATCTTGCGGGCCCACGGATATCCCCCAGACAAGCAGGAACATGCGACCTTGACCGTGCTCGCGCAAGCGGAACTATTGTGCAAAGACTGGGTCGCCTAGCTACGACTGCCAGGATTCCGATCCCAATGCACGCGTCAGAATTGAAGCAGGTTAAGGAGAATAGTGCCCGTTAACTGCTGTACGCGCAGGTACGCCGATTCTGTGATTCTGTGCCCTTCTTATATTTTGTCCCAGACCTCTAGCGCTGTTGAGGCGAGCGCCGAGTCATTTCCTTCATCGAGAGCCATTGCCGTGGTGCTGTGGGGGCATTCACTGCGAAGATTTCAGGTGGGTCTCGCAGCGGGAGTGCTCAGGATAGCGTGGCACTATGGCGCTCTCTTGCCGCAATTGCGCAACTCCGTCTCGGACAGCATAGGCCTGGAGACAGCAAGGACACACAAACAAACCTGTAGCGCCGCCGGGAGGCGTTGCGACAAAATCAAAATACATCTGCGGATGCCCGTCACAGGTTTGGCACCCGACTATTGCAGCTAGCCTGGGATTTACGCCTGCGAGGGCCAGGCGTCGAGATTCTGAATAGTCGTCACCGACTACGAGAGCAGCTAACTTATCCGTAGCTTTCTTGACATTATCATGTGTACTCACATGCGCAGCGCGGGCAAGAGCGATGGAGCACTTCGCGACATCCTCAGTGGAGACCCCATGCCAAATGAACAAGACGCGCTCGCTAGACTCAAAATAAGGAATCCAACCATCAAGATTCCCTGTGCCCCACGGTCGCGCAAGAAACGCCCTCGTGATCACCAGTGCTACATGGCAACAGTAAATCAAGGCCCCATCGACAGCTTCTCGTAATGCCGGAAAGTCCTCTCCCCCCGCGTGTGATCGAGGCGCTACATATTCCTCGACGACACAAAATCCAGCCGCTCCAAGGGCGCGACTCAGTTCAGGAATGACCTCTTGGCGGTCCTCTCTTACATGACAAAGACAGAGAAAGGTTTTGACTTGTCTGTGTCCGTCTGGCTTAATCGATGCGCTCGAAATCAGTGCCATGATACACCGCTCTCGGTATGCTCCGCGTGCTGTACCGCCATTCTGCTAAGGTCCGAAATATCGTCGATTGGAGCGCCCTTCCGCGCTAGCAGAACAACAGGTCCACCGATCCTTCGCCGGACCTTGTACACATCTACCGCTTTGCTTTCACAAAGTAGCCGTGCAGAGACGTTTTGGGAGTGTGCGTCGAACAAGACAACAAAGCCTCCTGGCTTTAGTGTTCGCACGAATTCGCCAATCGCTTTTCTCTTATCATTAGTCCGAGCGACACGCTCGAACGATGATGCGAAGATTACGTCGAAGGTGCTGTCGCGGACGTTCATATAAATTGGGGACATATTGGCTATCTCGATGTACATCGGATTGCCTTCGATCGAGGCTCGCTGCTTCACGATCTCTGGGTCTTGGTAGTCGATTAAGTTGCCGCCCATATACAGGTTGAATCGGTCTATTGCGACCACAAAGCCAGACTTAAGATGCTTGGATACTTCCGTAAATACATCACTTCTGGTGGCTCCGACATCAAGGATCACCTCATGTCCAGAGATCGGTATTAGAGAGAGCATGGTTCTTGTCGCTGATTTCCGTCGCCGTTGTTCTACCGCTTGCAGGAACGGTGAGACAATCCTTTCTGCTGCTACCATAATTCTGTCTGAGAAGGATACGGACGGCAGGGTCGGGTTTCCGTTATCAACGACGTCCTCCAACAAGCGAGCTTGATATGCGGTGTCATCGAGCTTATCGACGCTTGGCGTGATGACAACTGATGCCATGCCATAACGCTTGGCCAAGTTTCGAACCACGTGATCGGTGTGGAAACCGCCACTGTAGAAGATCACCTTTTCAAGTTTGTGACGCATAATCTCGGAGGCCAGGTTTTGGAGCATTTTCTCGCTCCGTTCCATTGCCATACGGTAAAACTCTCTCGGAATCTCCCATTGGTCCAAAATTCTGTCAAACCCGGTTGGCATGACACACGCGGGATACCCCGCGTCAATGTGACCATTCAACCAACCAACAGCCTCGCCCACACGTGCACGCAAGTCTTTCGCGTCAAACCCAAAAAATCGCTGCGCTGCATCCCGAGTTAATTGCAGCTGAAACGCACTTCCGACCATGTCGATCGTGCGCAGTAAAAACCAGAAGCGTCGGTCAAACTCTCGACGGTCAGGATCGGCTGTTTCAAAGACACCTCGTGCAAGATCGTCAAATACAGGTGTCAAGTCAGCACTCCATGTCTCGTCCGCTTCCTCCATGACTTCGTACCTATCGCTGCGTCGACTCGACTCACCTTCGGGCTGCAAAACGCCACGTTTACGCATTCGTGCCCGGATCGCAGGAGGAATTGCCACGCTGTAGATCAGCGCCAACGCCGAAAACTTAAACAAGAACTCTCGTTCCTCTGCGGGAAGGAGAGCGGTTCCAGCTTGCCGCCACAGAGAGAATAGGTCAGCCATTTCGCGTGATACGAAGGGCAAGAAGCTCTCCAGAACACGAGCTTTGAAAGTAGTTGCGCCAGCCGAAACCTCGTTGCGGATCAAGGCTGCTCTTTCAGCAGGTTCCCAATTGTTTCTGTACAGGTCCGCATCATCGACGCCGAACAGGTCAAAATCACAAGTCACATTCTGGACACCAGCCAGTTCTGGTCCGGTTAGATACGCCTTCCCCAACAAACCTGTTGTGAATGCCCGTCGCGTTGCGGGTGTCAGTTCGGCTAGCAATTCCAAATCGCCTTGTCCAGATGCTCCTTCAACAAATATGTGAGTAAAACCGTGCTTTCCCACCAAAACGTCGATGATCCGAGCCTCATGCCGCTGGACGCCCGCGTTCCCGTGGAGATCGGTAATGCAAGCAACGAGTGTGTGAGCATTAGGTGAGCGGGTTCTACTGGTTATTGACCCGTCTTTGGGGTTTAGGCGGATGCTAGACATTACTTCAGAGATAGTTGCCATTTCTGTTTAGGCTACCTTAAGGCCGACTGCTTCGTGTGTGCTGGAGCCGTCAAACGAGCACTCTGAAAGCGTCGTACCATGGAAGCTTGCGCCGCTAAGCTCGCAGCCCTTCCAATGCACGCGTGAGCAGCGGGCTAGGTTGTTCAGAAGTGATCCAGCAAAATAGCAGTCGGAGAATGTGCAGTCCTCAAAGCTGGCAGACTCACAGTTCGCTTTCGCAAAATTACACTGAATGAATTGCGAAGACACTAATGTTGATCGCTGTGCGCTTACCTCCTGGATGGTTGCATTTACGACGGAAAGTCCTTGCAGAGTCGTTCCATCGAGCTTCGCGTACTTCAACGTTGCCCGATCGAGTTTGGTTTCTCGAAACAGCGCACCAGTTAAGTCCGCACCCTCAAGCCTTGCCTCAGTCAAATTTGTGGCGACGAGTTTCACCTCGCGGAGAATGGAGTTCCTCAGCACTGCTGCGCTTAGGTCTATGCCCGAAAGGTCGATTCTCGATAGATCTACCGAAGCCAGATTGGATACCAAAAGCGTGCGGACCAAAGGGTCAGCCTTGGAACAGAACTCCTGCAACTGTCTAGTGTCGATGAGCCTTGGGTCGCAGCGAATGACCCACAAAATAATAGCAGCGAGCATTCTATCGCCACGCGCGACCGGTTGATTGCACTTTGCGGCATAGAGGGTTCTGATTGCCTCCGCACCGTCTTTCGAACCCGACATTATCGTGACGAAAAATGACAACGTCATGCTTTCTAATGCTTCGGGAAGAGCGAAGCCTTGGGTATCACCGAGGAACTGTCGGTAGAGGTGACGAGCTAAGAAATACGCCTTCAAGGATTCGTGTCGAAAAGTCAAATATCGCGCTTTACCGCGATCCTCGGGCACAAGGAGAAGTCTTCTGGTCGCCTGTCGCCGCAACTGGTCAAGTCCCTGGGAGATGTTCAAGCCCGCCACTGCTTGGACGATGCTAACAAATTCCTGTTCTGGTACGACGCTTGTGTGCTGCTGAAACATAAGCCATGCGGCCTGTGACAATATTTCGTCCACTTGCTCAAATCTCAGTCTTTTGATTTCAGTGCCAAGCTTTTGACGCTCGCGCTCATACCAAGTCTCGAAGTACCGCAAATAGATGGTGTTCTGATTGAGGCTTTCGTCGCTCGCCAGCAAATCTGCGCTTGCCACTGCCATGTCAAGGAATAGGGGCCGCTTGATTAAGTCTGCGAAATGCTCATTACCCGGTTTTTGAGCAATACTCAAGAGCTTTAGCTGGCCATGAACTTTCAGGTATTCGACAACCTGCAAAATCCGGGGGAAATGCAGCCTTATAATCTCAAAGTCTTTTTGCAGAGTGGATAGAAATTCTGGGTCAAAAGCGTTGGGACGACAAGTTAAGACGAGAGCGTTGTCTCGGAATGCCGGATGCTGGAGTATCTCGAAAATGACCGCGGCAGTGTCAGTTTCTGGGGAACGTTCAAGATATTCGTCAAAACCATCAAGTATGAACACCAACTGCCCTGCCATATTCGCACTAGCAAGAACGTCCGGGGGTATTACTTGATTGTAGAGGGACCGAATTGCCTGAACCGCTGCGGCATCAATATCGGCTAATGTTGGGCCATCCCGGAGGGGAATAAGTACGGGGATTGGAGTCGGCGGTTTCTGCGTTTGCATCCGCGTCGCAAGCGTGGACGCGAGGGCACCGGATGCGATCGACTTTCCCTGCCCATACTCTCCGAGGACCAGCAAAGGCTTGCGATGGAGAGAAGGCGATGTCGTGCGCTTCAACAGAAGGTCGAGTAAGCCGTGCGATCGTGTGTCAGAACTTGTGCCACATTCGAGAACGATTGCATCGTCAACGTGACCGTATCGAAAGCGGGATAGCGGAGCAGCGTGGCTTCGAATCACTGCCTTCGCATAACTCTTCCAAATTGCGCCAACGTCTTTCTTGCTATTTCTCCAGCTCCTATAAAGGCCCAAGGCAGCCACGGCTGCTCCGACTACGCCCGTAATGGTGCTTACATCCACGTGACCTCCTGGAGCAGACGAAGTGATCAACGCCCCGAGCGTCCGCCTTTTGATCGGGGATTATAGCGCGGTAAGTAAATACCTGCATATTGATCCTCGGCACGCTTCCATCCATGTCACTGCCAAATCTGCGAAAATAAAGCGTGCGGGCAAAAATGCTCAATCGTTAAGCGCATCCTGCGGGCCCGCGGATACCCACCAGACAAGCAGGAACAGGCCACCTTGAACGTCCTCGCCCGAACAGAGTCGTTGTGCAAGGATTGGGTCGTCCAGCTTATTTAGCTAGTTAACCGGCTAGTTAACCGGTGCCAGCCCCTTGGGCTCCCTTAGTGATTGCAACTGTCCACGTCTGTCCAAATGAGGTGACCGAGACATTTTGCACGCTGCCGATCAAGGGCAGAGGTTCTCCTCACTGCCGAGCACAGGCAGAGGCCGAAATTTCTGGCAAGAATTCGTGCAAAAATCCTTCTGTCCGATCACTGTCCAATAGGGCTTTCTCAGGGCTCCAAAACCGGTTTTGATTGCCGTCTGTGCCGTCCAATTTCAATAAGTTACGGTTTTGTGTCCCACTGTCACGGCAGAGGCCGCGGGTTCGAGTCCCGTCGTCCCCGCCATCTTTTCTGGAGGTTCCTCGACTCGCGCTGCTCGCTCGGGATTTCGGCGCGCGGCCCCAACGCCGCACAAACGCCTCAAGTTCGAGTCCCGTCGTCCCCGCCATTCATTCTAAAGCGGTTAATGAATGGTGCAAGTTCCACTCAAGTTCTACCCAAGACAATCGCACCCGCGCGAATAGCGAATCGCGCTATTTTCGATTATCATAGATTGTGAAAATAGCGCAGAACGCTATTTTCGACCTAAGAAGGCGGATGTGGCCCACGCTACCAACATTCCCGGCCAGAAAGTATCGCAGGGCAGCTACTCCGCCTTTGTGCCAGCGCCCCTGCCTCCTGAACTGAACTGGACACCGCGGTTGATTGGGGCACTCTCGGATGCAGACCGGCTAGTCGGAAGATTAGCGGGCGAGGGTGGTCGGCTTCCCAATCCCCATGTTTTGATTCGGCCGTTCGTTCAGCGTGAAGCCGTTTTATCGAGCAAGATTGAAGGGACACAGGCAACGTTGGGTGAGTTGCTCGCCGTTGAGGCGGGAGCGATCGTGGATCGAAGTCCCGAGGATCTTCGGGAAGTTGCCAATTACGTAGTGGCTCTTGACCACGGAATCTCGCGCCTCAAGAAACTTCCTCTTTGCGTCAGGCTTACCCGCGAGTTGCACGAAAAACTCATGACGGGCGTTCAAGGTCAACAAGCTGCGCCCGGACGTTTTCGGAAGATTCAGAATTGGATTGGCAAGCCCGGCAGCACTATCGCAACAGCTTCCTACATCCCACCCCCTCCAGGAGAGGTCGAGCCGTGTCTTGCGGACTGGGAAAAGTTCCTGCATGAATCGACCCTGCCGCCGCTCGTGACCATTGCGTTGGCTCACTATCAGTTCGAGGCCATTCACCCGTTCCTTGACGGCAATGGCCGAGTCGGACGCCTTCTCATAACCTTGTTCCTGATCGAGCGCCAAATCCTCCCGACACCACTGCTTTATTTGTCGGCCTTCTTCGAGGCTTCAAGGCGAGACTATTACGACGGCTTGCGCGGGATCAGCGAACGCGGGACATGGAACGATTGGTTGGAGTATTTCCTGCTGGGAGTCGCCCGCATGTCTGAGGATGCCTTGAGTCGAGCTATGCGCATCAACGGACTACTGGCCGAGTGGCAGAAGAAGGTTTCCGGAGAATCAAGCAACAACCCGTTGCGGGTGGTCGAACTGTTAGGGGCAAATCCGTTCATCACTACAAAAGGCGTGGCGGGGAAATTGGCGATTGCGTTCACGACCGCGCAACGCGCCATCGAACGACTGGAACGTGGGAGTATCGTAAAACAGGTCGGCGATGCGAAGCGCGATCGAGTATATTGCGCGACTGCGCTCCTGGACATCCTCGAAGAGCCGGCCCACCTCAAGCCAGCAGATAACAAATAGTTCTGCGCTTTCAAACTAGGAACGCTGGAAACGGGTCAGGCGCAAGCATTTCCGGCCATTCTACGATTATGGGGCCGTAGCTACAGAAAACCAATTGAGTCAGTGCCGTGGAAGGCCCTTAAGGCTTTGCGGGCAGCGGCTGCCAGAGCTCAATCTTATTCCCATCCGAGTCATAGATCCAGGCAAAGCGACCGTAGGATTCATCCATTCGTTTGGCGTCAATCTTTACTCCCTCCTGTTTTAAGCGGTCGAGCAAAGCATCCATATCGTCCACGATGTAGTTGAACATGAACGGTTGCGTGGCCGGGATATAGTCAGTGGAGGCGGAAAAAACAGTCCAAACGGTAACGTGTTCCTTTTGCGGGTCGTCGTGTTCGCGCCATGGAAGCATGGCGCCTTGGCCTTTGTCAGCGAGTCCAAGATGCTTCGAATACCATTCGCGCATCTGATCACGATTAGCGGATTTGAAGAAGACACCGCCGATTCCAAGGATGCGCCCGCGCTGCTCCATTTTGACCGGCGGCTTCGACTTTTCAGGTTGCGGAGATTGCACGTCCTGTCCTCCTATTGAGCGGACCGAGATGAGCAACAGCGAGCCGAGCGCAATTGTGCTCCACGGTATTCCTTGCATCGGCGGATTATACATAAGTTTCGCTTCGAATGGAGAAAACGGGGAGGTTCGCTGCGATTCACACTTTCCAGATCGCGTATGAGGTCTCGGACTGGTTTGGCATCTCCCCGGAGAGAACCGAGCTTGCGGGATCGCAAAGTATCCCAGATTGCGTGTTCATCGGCACGAGGCGCAGATGACTCCTGCAAAATGCCGTAGGCATGCGCAAAATAGTGCCATCCTCGTCGCCGCTACTAGCGGTTGCGTAATGCGTAAAAGGACCGCTTGCGGGGACCGGCGACACCGAGCGAACGCCAACGTCACATAGCGCCGAAGAAAGCCTTCATTCTCTGGGCTTCGGCTTGGCCTTGCCCTTGAGATTGAGCGCCACGGCAGCGCGGATGAGATCCTTCAAGGCCGCCTCATCCACGTTGTCGCCTTCGTGCATGTCGATGGCGCGCCGAACGTTCCCCTCAAGGCTGGCGTTGAATAGACCGTTGGGGTCTTTCAACGCAGCTCCCTTGGCAAATGTAATCTTGACGACGTTCTTGTAGGTTTCGCCGGTGCAGACGATGCCGCCGTGGGAGAAGACGGGAGTCCCCGGCGATGTCCGCCTGACCCACTTCCGCTCTTCGACGATCTCAGGGTCCGCCGCGTGTATGATCTTGCGCACTTTGGCGAGCATCTTCCCGCGCCAGTCCCCAAGTTCCTTGATCCTCTCGTCAATGAATGCAGAAGCAGATTCCACGGGCTTTTTCATGTATAGCTCCTACCCTCGCACCTAATTTAGCTGCACTCCGCGTAACCTGCAACCTCCGCCGCACACCACCCAGAATATAACGATGCAAACTAGTTGCTGGGAACGAGAATGCTACGCCGTCGGGCGATATGCGGCGGATTGCTATAGCAGCGGTGTTGCCAGTCCCCGCCTCATTCGGAGCTTAATACAATCCCCGTGCTTCCGTCTGAAGCCTACTCGAAGGCCTTGGAGGCGCGTCCATAGGGAGTCAATGGCAGGGTAAGCACGATGACGAGGGTGATGAGCGCCAGGATGGCGAGGATGAAGATGCTGCCTTCGGGGCCAGTGGTTCCTCCGCTGAGAATGGGCTTACCTGCCGGGTGAGTGGCGAAAAGATGATGCTGGACCATTACGCCGCTATCGGCCACCCCGTAGAAAAAAGACTGGCCCCAGTCCCACGAAGTGTGGAGGCCAATGGCCCACCAGAGCGAGCCGGTGCGCCAGAGGCTGAAGCAGAAGACCATGGCAACCAGGCCAGATGAGAGCAGTCCGATAGGAGATTCCCCTGGGTTATTGCGGTGTCCGAAGCCGAACAGAAAAGAGAGAATGACGGCTGAGGTCCAGAAGCCCAACGCCGTGCTGTGGCGGGTTTTGAAGGCCCAGTGATAGAGGCCGGCGAGGCCGCGGGTGAGCGTGTACTGGACGTAGCCGCGGCTGAAGTACTCCTCAAGCAGGCCGACGAGGAGGAAGACGAACAGCCATATGGCTCCATAGCGGAGAATGTCGCTGCCAAAGAGCAGGCGGTGGTCAAAGACGAGGAGTCCGGTTTTCCATAGCGTCAGGATGAGGAGGGAGAGGCCGGTGATTCCCCATGCTAAGCCGGAAAAAAAGTGCGAGAGCATACGACTGTCGCCAAAACCATAGACGGAGTTGGGGCGACGCTCAATCTTTGACATGACCCAAGTGGTGAAAAGCAGGATGGCGAGGGGAACGCCCTCGGCGATGATCCCGAACAAGGGAGACAGTTCAGCGCCGGGCTTCATGCTATTTGGATCGGGCGGGTGGAGTTTGCGGCCGATGCGGTTCGCACAGAAAGCGATGGCAGCGACCATCGCGATGAAAATGAGCAGACTCCAGCCGGCACGGAGGCCGTCTTTGCCGATGAAGATCCTGCGCAGAGTTGACGGCGACGTGGCTGGAATCGGTTCGGTAGGCGTCAGCGCGGTGAGGGAGGGATGGGCTTCGTTCTCAGGGATCAAGGGAATTCTCGTCTGGCAGCAGTATATACGGAGGATCAATCGAACGGGTTCCCGGAGCCAGCTGCTCCAGGTTCGCGTCGGTTCTTTGTTCTTTGGAGGCTAACCCGGGTTCGTTATCACGGGCAGCTTGGAAATCTGCCAGACGGGGCATTCCGGCAAAAGCGCTATTGTGACCGCAATTATGGATGCCTTGTCTTAAATGGATGATTGGCAAGTTTCAGCGTCACATAGGCCGTGGCCTTGGACACCAGGCCAAAAACAAACGGGTCGTTATTATCGAGATTGTCGCACCATCGGTCCGGTTGATCGACGCACCCGCCATCATCGCCCGGCACCGTGCCTTCGTAGTTCCCCAGGAATCCGCCCCATATCGCCACTTCCGCTGGCGTTTTGCAGCAATCCTGCATGGTCAGAATGCCGGTATCGGGAATGCCGATCAGGGCAAAGGAATTCGAATCGGTTCCACAATTTCCGAACGGGGCGGACTGAGACACAACTCCGATTGAACTAAAGTAGTCGGTCCACATTTTAGTGGCTACCTTCGATTGCGGGACCACATTAGCAGGGAAGTCCTGGACGTTACAGGCGGTCGCGGGGTCGGCAAGCCAAATGTCGAAATTGGGAGTCGCGGTGACGTCCGCGTCAAGGTCGAAGGCAATGCGCTTCCGCTGGGCAGAAGTCAGATTCTGCGTGTAATACGTGGATCCGAGCAAGCCGAGTTCTTCGCCACCAAACCAGATGTAGCGCAGCCGATTGCGCGTGGAAGTCTTTGCCATGTTGAGGGCAATTTCTAGAATGGTCGTGGACCCCGAGGCGTTGTCAAGCATGCCCGCCCCGAAGATTGAATCCAGATGCCCCTCAACGACGACGGTGTGATTGGCATCTCCCAAGGATGACTCGGCGATCAAGTTATAATCCGTGGCGGATTTAAGCTGGGTGCGAACATCAATGTGCAACTGAGGTGCTTTACCGGATGCGTATTGCCGCTGCAATTCCGCGCCGACACGGTAAGAGACAACACCGATCACTGGGATGCTCGCCTGGCGAGTAAGCCGGGCGGGGAAAATGGTGTCGTGATCGCCATGATCTACTAACTCGCCGAGTTCATCTTGCCCTGCGTCCGGCGTGTTATAGATAACCACCGCCGATGCGCCGGCCGCCTGCGAGTTCAGAACCTGCGCGTCGTAGTTGCACGTTCCCCGCTCCAGCAAGGCAATGTTGCCGGGGACGAATCCGGAAAACTCACTCAGGATGCACCCTTTGCCGGAACCGCCCACGGGTTGGACCGATGCCGTTACTATTCCTTCTCCGGAAAGCCTGGCCACATACCAGTCACGCCCCAAGACGTAGTTCTCGTCTGACGCACTGAAGCGCGGCATCCCCACGATTTTTCGAGCTTGGTACTGATAGCTCTGAATGGTCACCTTATAGCCAGCCTTTCGCATCAGGCCGGCCACATAGTCCACCGACGCTTTGTAACCCGGCGTGTCTGTATCCCGATACCCGTGGCCATCGATTTTATGGTGGTTGGCGATCTGCTGAAAGTGGGCGAGATGTTGCCAGAGCGAATCCGGTCGAATGCATTCCAAAAGCTTGTCTGGAGTATCGTTGGCTCGCGCCTGGCAAGTTTGACCGGAGAGTACCGCTTCGCTGATGGCTTTTCGCGCAACCCCACTGACTTCTGTCTGGGCTGCCAGCAACGGCTGCAAAACGCAGAGCATGACTGCGCATGTGATCGCAATACCGACGGTCCTGAGCGTATCAGCGGATTTTGGCGTGACCATGGGAACACCCCTTTCGAAAGAATCCCACTAGCTTACACCAGGCAAAGGCAGCCCAGGTCTCGCAAAACGTTAGGAACCGCCGATAGAAATCTTAGCGTGATTTTTCGGTCCAAAGTTGAGTAATCCGCCGGGGTTTGATCGTATACAGGATATATGTCAGCTTTTCCCATGACATTGAATACGACAGGCGAAACCGAAACGGCAAGGATTGCACGAGGCTTACGTGAGAGGGATATGCAGCTTGTTGCAGACCTGGTGAAGCGCTGCCAGCATCGACTGGTGCGCTACCTGCTATACCTCACCGGGAGGCGAGAGTATGCGGAGGACCTTGCACAGGAGACCTGGGTTCGCGTGCTGCAACGGGGCAGCCAGTACAACGGGCGGCAGCGGTTTGATCCATGGCTATTCGCGATCGCCCGCAATTTGGCAATCGATTACCTCCGGAAAAAACTGAAAGCGGTACAGACAGCTTCCTTGCCAGATGATCGGGATGAAATTCTGCTCGTACCCTCCTCCGGTCCTTCCCCATTCGAAGCCGCGGCTCGAAGCGAAGACGCAATGCGTCTGGCCGGTCATCTGCAGATTCTGTCTCCGCTGTATCGCGAGGCTTTGCTGCTGAGGTTTCAAGAAGACCTGTCTCTTGCGGAGATCGCTCAGGTTTTGGGCGCCCCGGTGACCACGGTGACGTCCAGAATCTATCGCGGTCTTGCGGCACTGAGATCCGCATTTGAAGAAGGGGGTGATTCGCCTGGAGTGTGACAAGAGATTTCGCGAGCTTATCAACAAGTCTTTCGTAGAAGAGGTTTCAGAGGGAGAAAGACGGCTCATGCATGACCACATCCGCGACTGTGATGACTGCAAGCGCTACGTCGAACTGACGGCGCGTACGATTCGGGGGTTGCGGGAATTCACTTTTACGAGGGAAGCAGATTCGAGTGCCCAGGTCCTTGAGATTCTTGCGAATCACACCGGGACAATGCGACAGCACAACGTGCAATTGAAGATCTGGGCTGCATTCGCTGTAGCGCTCTCGATGTCATTTGTGGGATCGGCACTCGTGTACCAGGTGGCCAAGTTCCTGGCGGCCCCAATGCATTTCGACACTGCTCAAGTCCAGGCAGGCGTGCTCGTCCTTTGGGTGCTGCCATCTTTTTGCTCGGCCTTATGTCTGCTCGCAGCGCCGGGTGAGAACAGAGGCATTGCATGACACAGCAATCGGCGGTGCTTTTGATAGCGTTCTTGGCTGGACTTGTTGTTGCGGCTGTCTTGTTGGGAACCGCAAGACGGAATGTTCTACCCAGGTCTGCAATGGTCATCGCAGCACTGGCGATCCCGATCTGGGTAGTCTATTTTGCTTCCAGCCAGGGCCGTTCCTTACTTGCTTCCAAAGGATTTCTCCATACCATGCCGGACGCGCTGTGGTTTGGCTTGACGTTTGGCGTCTTCACCGCGGCTTTTTTCCTTGCCCTCGGATATATCTATGGGGACGCAAAGCGGCGTCAAATGCCTGCTTGGCCCTGGGTGATTGCCGCTTTCCTCATACCCAATTTGATTGGATTCATCCTTTATTTTGTGTTCCGAGGGCCTCTCCTTGGGCCTTGCAGTTCATGTGGCAAGCCGATTCGAGGGGGAGAAGCATTCTGCTCACATTGCGGATGCTCGCAGGGTTCCAGCATCGGACGCAGCACAGCGGACACTCGCACAATCTGAAGTAAAGAAGGTCGTAATAACCTTGCATCGCACCAAACGGAGGACGGTATGAAACGTGAGCGCGCTTTACAGGTAGTGTTGGTGGTGGTGGGTTTGTTGTATTCCTTTTGGGGCTATCTCCTGTTCGACAATCTGTGGCACGCTACCTGGCTTAGCGGGCATAGTGACGTCATGCCGATGTTCCTGAGCCTTAACACAGCGCTTGGGATCTGTCTGCTGGTGGCCGTGAAGCATCCAGCCGAGCATCGCTTGATGATCGCCTATGGGGCATGGTCAAGCCTTGCCCATGGGTTCACGATGACAATCATGTCGGCGCAGGCCGTGGCGCACGGGATGCATAGGAAGGATAGTCCTCAGGATATCGTGATCTTTGTCGTGATTGGAGTCACGCTGCTTGCACTCCTCCCGGCAAAACAACCATCGCCGGCCGGCGCGCCTATTAGTGAGCTGCGCGTTGCCGAACGCTAGAGGATCTGGTCCACCGCCGCGCGCATACCGAGATGCAGGGACTCCTCAAGGAAGCGCGGCGATTCGCTTCGTTGACTATATGCTTGGCCTTGCCGCTCTGTTAATTCTGGATTGTCGGCGAACGGGAGCAATCCGTTTCATCCATCACGCCGCCCCCTGGCGGCGATTCTTCCGTTGTTCGTTCGCCGCGTCCAACTTCCGATGGCTACTTTTTCTTCTGGGGTGAAATGCTTCCGTTCCTTCCTCATACGTTCGCTCCGTTATCTTAACGGAGGAACGCTTTCTCCACTTCCAACTAAGGCGGGACGGGGCACAAAACCAGGCTTGAGCGGGCCCATCCCTTACTACAGAGAGGGAAGGGGTTTAATTTTCAATTTCCAGTGGCCGGGAGAGGCGGGCCTGGGCTCCAAGAGCGGTCGATCCTTCGCCCTGGCGCCTCTGGTAGCGGTTGTATCCGATTTGCGACGTGTTGGAGGAAATGATAGTTTCTCATCCCTGTCCAAGGCGAGGTTGAGTTGTCGAGTGTAGTAGGTGAGTTTCGCTGGGTTTTGTTCCTGAATGACTGCTTTGGCGTAGTCTTCCCATCTTCTGTGTACTCGGGACACGGGGACCTTTCTTTCGCGGCACAGTTTTGATTCTACGCCCTTTCTTGGCAAGGTTTCTTGGCGGGCGCGAATGCTTGAGGCTCCCACGAAAACGAGGGCCTTGGAGCACCAGCTGGCTGATCCACAATCAATCCAGGGAATCTATCCCGCGCACCGATTCTGTTGTCGTTGGTTGCCTTGGGTGTCGAGCGTGCTCTGCACTTCTTGTGCCGGAGTTTTCTTGCGATGCGACCCAGGGACACTCCGTCTGTGGTTGCAAGACGGAAGGCTGCAGCGGCCCGGAGGCGAGGTTGGCGAGGCAGACGAGCACGGCTAAGAGAAGCCCCGATCAAGTCCTGTACCGAGGAAAAGCAGGTTTCTCGACTCCGTAGAGTCGCCCGTCAACGGGCGAATCTGCTGCGCTCGAATGACAAAGTTGGAGTTAAGATTATAGCTGTAAGGGCCGTGGTAATCGGAGCAACTTCCACATTTCCAGCCAACGGGGCGGCCAGGAAAAACCGCCCCGTTTTTGCGTTGCGTTTCCCGGATTTCAGTGCCGGCCAATGAAGCCACACTCGAAATCCGACCATCCTCACGAAGGGGAGCGATTCGAGACTAGAATTTTCCCTTCAGAGTTATGTTGTTTCCATTAGGGACCCGGTCCGTATATACGACCGCTACCGTGGTTCCCTTTCTCACCGTGGGCACCTTCGCCCCGTACATAACCATCGCTCCGGAGCCACCCTCGATTGAGATGGTACCTATCTGTCTGCCGTATGGCTTATCTGGCGACGTCGAGGGGCCGATGAACACACCCAGCCTGGTCCCATCGGGCAAGTTCGGAGTCATGGCTTCGACAGTGAACTTGGAGAACGTGACAACATGTTTACTCGACGGGGAAGCCTGGAAGGTGTACTCTGCGGAAGCCCAATCGGCAGCGGAGTTGCCTCGCAGAGCAATCTGCCAGTGAATGGTCAACCCTTGTCCTACAGCGGGCACAGCGATTGCCAATGCAACAATCGCAATGAGCGCAGTGCTTAACAGCGCTCTTGTCTTCATGATGAACCTCCCTAATAAAGTCAGCTAAGGGGGAACAACTTCAGGTTGTCTGACTTAGTTCAGACAATCAGAAAGGGAAGTAAGGATTAGCTTCCCCTCAGTGAAGTGAAGCCAAGTGACGAGTCAGGAATCTCCGTTATAGGAACAGATGCGAACCTGGAGATGATCTTTTCGTCGGAAAGATACTAGTTAAGGAACAGAGAGATGTCAGTGACCAAGGTCACCATTGAATGTGACCAAAGTCCCTACTGGCCGTGATGGCATTTTGCTCACATCTGGCTGGAGTCAAAAGAGTTTACCCAGCATTACGTGGAACGTTCCACAAGAATTACACTCGCCAGGCGCGCTCGTCAAAGCCGGATCCTTTGCCAGTATCACCATCCATGGGCGGCCGATTCTGATCGCGGCGCTGGCCGACCCGAGCACGACCGTCAAAGTCGATGGGATCAACTACTTCTTTGACACGATGCTGTTTGCCGGAGCGATCCTCACGCTCGCCAGCGCGACGCCACGCACGGATTAGAATGCCCGCGCTAAGCTAGACTGCGGGTTCGTCACGCTGGCCCGCGAATTACTCCCGTGGCGTTGATGAGTGGTGTCATTTTCCAGGCATTGCCATGACCCCAAGTTCCCCGCCAAAGCGCTTTAGAGATTGAAGGCCGGCGTTCAGCCCGGCCGGCTAATTTTGTTACAAGCCCCAGCGTGCGGTGACATTGTCTTTGTTGGGGAACGTGGGTGGGATGGACTTCGGGGGGAGCTCATTCCGCCTGCGTTGTTTTCGAGTTGGCCAACGTTACGCCTCAGCGGCTAGTTCGATTTTCTTTCAGCCTGCCTTCCTTGTTGGGATAAAATGGCTTTCCTACGATGGAGCCCCAGAAGCAGAAATCTGCCCAGAATACGGCGTCGGCCGATGTGACTGTGCTTTTGGCGCGCCTGAGCAACGGAGATGAACAGGCCGCTTCGAGCCTGATTCCGCTGGTTTATCGCGAACTGCGGCAAATGGCTGGCCGTTACATGCGGCAGGAAAGAGTGGATCACACTCTGCAACCCACCGCCCTGGTTCACGAGGCTTACTTGAAACTGGTGGAAGCCCATGCGACGAACTGGCAGAACCGGGCTCACTTTTTCGCCGTAGCTGCTCAGGTGATGCGGCATATTCTGGTGGATCATGCGCGCGCGCATCTGCGCGACAAGCGCGGCGGCGGACAAGCCGTTCTGCAGCTGGACGAAGCCCTGGTCTTTGCCCCTGAACAATCCTGCGAGCTGGTTGAGATTGACACCGCCTTGCACAAACTCTCTGATTTCGACGCCCGGCAGGCTAAGATCGTGGAACTGCGTTTCTTCGGCGGTTTGACGGTTGAGGAGACGGCCGCAGTGCTGGGAATTTCACCCAAGACCGTAAAACGGGATTGGAGTGTCGCGAAGGCTTGGCTTCATGGAGAATTGAAACAGAGCCATGGCAACCTCGTCGGGAAAATGGGAGACAATTAAGGCGCTGTTCGAGTCGGCGCAGGAACTCCCACCCGAGGAAATCCCAGCGTTCCTGGAAAAAAAATCTCCCGATCCGGAGGTGCGCGCCGAAGTGGGGCGTTTGCTATCGGAGTATCGCGAGGCGGAAGACTTCCTTTCAACCCCTCCGGTCAGCCTGGTTCCACCGGCCTCTGGCGCGCCGGTGCAAGCGTATTCCCCCGGAGAAGTGCTGGGAGAAAGATTCCGCATCGTGGGCCTGGTCGCGGCCGGCGGCATGGGTGTGGTGTACAAAGCTGAAGACACGCAACTGCACCGTTTCGTCGCGCTCAAGTTCCTGCCCGCGGCGACCGCTCGCGATCCGCGAGTAGAAGCGCGCTTTCAGCGCGAAGCGCAGGCGGCGTCCGCGTTGAATCACCCCAACATCTGCACCATTTACGAGATCAGCAAACATCAGGGGCAGCCTTTCATTGCGATGGAATTTCTGGAAGGTCAGACTCTGAAGCGGCTGATCGGTGGGCAACCGGTCAAGACGGAGTTGCTGCTGAATCTCGCCCTGGAGATCGGAGAGGCGCTGGAGGCGGCGCACGCGCAAGGCATTCTCCACCGGGACATCAAGCCGGCGAACATTTTCGTCAATCAACGCGGGCATGTCAAGATTCTAGATTTCGGCCTGGCTAAGCTCGTGGGCGAGAGCAGCGCATCGGACGCGGTTCACAGCTCCGCGGAGAGGCCTGAGGCGCTTGAGCCTGCCGACATGGCCTTGAGCCTGACGCGTGCAGGCTTCGCCGTGGGAACGGTTGCTTATATGTCTCCGGAGCAGGCGCGCGGAGAAAAACTCGACGCTCGTAGTGATCTGTTCAGCTTCGGCGCCGTGCTCTACGAAATGGCCACGGGCAAGCAGGCGTTCAGCGGAAGCGACGTGGACTCGATCTTGCAGGCCGTTCTAGAGCGGCACCCCGCGCCGGCACAGGATTTGAATCGTCATTTGTCCGGCGGGTTGCTGCGGGTGATTGGCAAAGCCCTGCAGAAAAAACGGAAACATCGTTATCAGTCGGCGACGGAAATGCTTGCAGACTTGCGAAGGGTTCGCGCCGGGAGATCCTGGGGGATGATCGCAAGCGCGGCCGCGGCGATTTTGCTGGTGTCGTTGCTTGCGTTCCGTTTCGTTTATCCCCAGCGATCTCATGCGCTGACCGAGAAAGACACGCTGGTTCTGGCCGACTTTGCCAATCCCACCGGCGACACGGTTTTCAATGAAACTCTGAAACAGGGACTCGCGGTTGATCTGGAGCAGTCGCCATTTCTAAATATTCTTTCTGACGAAAAGGTCAATCAACAGCTTCGCTTCATGGGGCGGTCGCTGGATCAGCCGCTGACGCGCGATGTGGCCGGACAAGTCTGCCAGCGCGCCGGAAGCAAAGCCATGCTGCTGGGCTCGATTTCCAGCTTGGGCAGTCACTATGTCATTGGGCTGAAGGCGGTGAACTGCCAGAACGGCGATTCTCTGGATGAGGAGCAGGTGGAAGCCGCCCGCCGCGAGGAAGTGCTGACCAAACTGCATCAGGCGGGAACCGGAATGCGGGAAAAACTGGGCGAGTCGCTGGCTTCGATCCGCCGCTATGACGTTCCGCCGGAACAGGCGACGACGCCGTCGCTTGAGGCGTTGCAAGCGTATAGCCAAGCCCTGCGAAACCGCTACTCCAAAGGGGACGCCGCGGCTTTGCCCTTGCTCAAGCGCGCGGTCGAACTAGATCCGAATTTCGCTATTGCCTATGCTGCCTTGGGAACGGTGTACTTCAACCTGAGTGAAGCCGTTTTAGCGAATGCGGCAACCCAGAAGGCCTATGCCTTGCGCGATCGGGTGAGCGAGCGCGAAAGATTTCGCATTGATTCCAGTTACTACGGCATTGTGACCGGAGAATTAGACAAAGAAGCGCAAACTTACGAGTTGTGGAAACAAACCTATCCACGGGACCAGACTCCACACCAGAATGTGGCCCTGTATTACAGCTACCTCGGACGGTACGACGATGCCTTAGGTGGATACCAACAGGCTCTGCAGCTGGAGCCGAACGATGCCATGAATTACCTGACCTTGGCGGGCACGTATATCAACCTGAACCGCTTCGATGATGCCAAGGCCACGCTGAAGGAAGCGCAAAACAGAAAATTGCAGCACGACTTGATCCCTTGGATCTCGTATCAGCTGGCATTTCTACAAGGCGATACCGGCGGAATGGAAAAGTGGTCCTCACCGGGCTCGTTTGATGAGGGAATCCGAGATTACATGCTCGGCAGCCAGTCGGACGCGGAAGCTTTTTATGGGCGGCTGAAAGCGGCGCGTGCATTATCCGTGCGCGCCATCGCGGCGGCCATCCACAGCGGCTCGCCGGATCGTGCAGCTGCCTGGCAGGCGCACGCCGCTCTTCGAGACGCGGAGTTCGGCGATGCAGCTTTGGCCAGGCAAGAGGTGGGCGCCGCACTTCAACTCAGCTCCACAAAAGACATCAAGAAAATTGCGGCACTGGCACTGGCGCGGGCTGGGGATACAGCCCGAGCCGAACCGCTCGGCAATGATCTAAACCATCGGTTTCCGACGGACACGTTGTTGAAAGATTACTGGATACCAAGCGTTCAAGCGGCCATCGAAATTGCGCGCGGCAACCCAGCGAAGGCGGTGGAACTGCTGCAAGCTGCGAGCCCGTACGAACTGGGCGGCGAGCCGTTCGATTTCGATACTCTGTACCCGATCTACCTTCGCGGTCTTGCCTATCTGAAGCTGGGCAGCGGAAGCGCCGCCGCCACAGAGTTCCAGAAAATTCTCGATCATCGCGGCCGCGTCACGAATTGCTCCCTGGGAGCATTGGCGAATTTCCAACTGGGGCGAGCCTACGCGCTGGCTGGCGACAAAGCCAAGGCGCAGGCAGCCTTCCGCGATTTTCTTTCGCTGTGGAGTAATGCCGACGCCGGCCTCAAAATTCAGCGAGAGGCGCAAAGTCAGCTTGCGCAGGTCAGTGACTAACGGCGGGTGGAAACAGTGCCAGGCAGCAATCCACGGCAGCAGCCGAGCGCCGAGTATCCTTGCATACTCGGACTCGATGGGCCCTTGGTGCTGGTCGTATAGTCGCCGATAATTTCCAGCTTGTCGCTCAGGCCGGAGGCATAGGTATTGGCCACGCCCTTGCGCGGATCGTCAAACTCCTTAAAGCCTCCACCTTTACCAGAGAGAAAGAAAACTCCGTGGAACACGCCTTGGGCGTCGGTTACCGTGTAGATGCGGTCGCCGGTGTTGTTAATCGTCTGGATGATGCTGTCGGGCGCCTTCTTGAAGTTGACATTCTGGAATTTTCCAGCGCTGTAAATGAACGAATCGTAATGCGACTTCTTATCAATCGCGAAGATGGCGATCTGCGCCTTGTTGTTGATGGACCAGGCATTCGGAGCAGTATGGTTGGGCACGTCGAGTGTGGTATAGGCCTTGCCGTCAAAGAAGAAGCCGTGCTGCACATCGCTTTCGTCGAGGTAAGCGCCGCTGACTTGGCCCTTGTCGTTGATTCCCTCGGCAATCGTGGCGATCGAACCAGGCGGGGTGATGTCGGTGAACCCGCCACTGGAATAGATGAAGGCGACGTCCGTGCTCTGCGAAGTGTCGAAACACCAGCCGACAACCGGGCCTTGCGACCCCTCGGTGTTGTTGATTCCGAAGAAGGCAATCGCGCCCAGGCCGGGAGCGGTCTGGCAGTTGGTCCGGTCAACGGCCGTCAGGCTTTTGCCGTTGAGAATCATGCCATGTTGCACGTCGCTGCTGTCCACGTAATCTCCAGCGACGACGCCAAAGCTGTTCACTGCATAGGTGTCGGTTTCGACCGCGCCCGGGGCTTTGATGTTGCGGAATTTGGATACTTTAACGGTGGGTGCCTGGGCTGAAACCGCGGCCAGGCTGAGCAAGACGAACAACGAAGTCGCGACGAAAGGGTTGTGACTTTTCATAGGCATCCACCGGCAGCGATTTTACTCTGGGCTGAAAGCCGCCGTCCATACATGTTTTGCCGGAGTCTGGCTCAGCCCGGCGAGGATAGGAGACCGGGCTGAGACCAGATTGCTTAGGGCTGGCACCGCATCGTTGGACTCAGCGCTCAAGTTCTCCGCGTGACACGAGCGCGAACCCCACGTTGCGCTCCTGGTTTACTTTGACGGTCTGAGCCAGGTCAATTTTTTCCAAAGCGACCTGTTCTTCCACGCCAGAGTCGGTGATAAAGTGCATCTGCCCGCCTTCGATCCAGTATTGCCGCACTAGAACTGCGTTGCCGGCACGCAGAGCGATCACGGTGACACGTGCGTTAGAAGACACCGGCGGCGGATTATAGCTTACGCGCTCCACCAGCGCTGACTCTCGCAGTGCGGGCTGGAAGCCCATGGATGAGTCCGATTGATACCGGCTGGGACTCGCCCACGGCGGCATAGGAGCGTTCTGTGCCACGGCGAAGGGCACTTCCACATCTTCCATGACTCGCAGAGAAAGGCGGCTTTCGCCCTTCAGAGCGGGGAACGGTCCGCGCGCCGGCAGGGTCAAGACTTTAATCGGCCAGAGCGGCGGAATCGCCCATAGGACGGCGTCCCTCTTCGCGTGGCCTTTTCCGCGAATGTCGCCCTGCGCATCCACTTTCGTGTGCGGCGCCGAGATGACCTTCGCAGCTAACGGGTAAATCTGAACCCCGGGCAGGATGAGGCGGTCGAACTCAATCGCCATCCAGCCCTTGCCGAAGAAGTGTCCGGGATTTTTGAAGTCTTCCAGATGCCCGCCGAGTTCGGCGCCACGAGGAAAGACGGAATGGCCGAAAGATCCGAGCGGCCCGAGATGGCAAAGTACGGGATCGCCTACCTGTGCGGTCTTCGAGGAAAAGTTGGGTTCGTCAACCGTACATTGGAGAATCGTACCCGCAGGGATCACATCTTTTGCTGCAGCTTGCACGAAGGTCAAAGTGCAGAAAACCGTGAGGGTCAGAAGCAGGGAACTACGAGACATAGTGCCTCCTGATGGACTTCGCTAGGAGCACACCCCGCATCCCGGAGAGCCGAGATTGGCGGGATTGTAGCATGAGAAAAGAGGATCGAGGGAGAGAAAAAGAATGCAAAAGGCCGGCGCACGGCCGGCCTTCGCGTCAATACTGTCGGTTACTTCTTCGGGGCGATCGCGTCCTTGGTGGCTTTGGCGACGCGGAACTTCACCACGGTCTTGGCCTTGATCTGGATGGGTTCGCCGGTCTGCGGATTGCGTCCCATGCGGGCTTTGCGGTGCGCCTTCACCAGGCGGCCGAGGCCGGGGATCACGAACACGCCATTTTTCTTGGTTTCTTTGACTGCGGTGTCGGTCAAATGCTCGAGAAATGCCGCCGCAGTTTTATTGTTGCTGTCGAGTTTTTCGGCCAGATGACGGACGAGCTGGGTCTTGGTCATGCCTGAAGCCATGAATCCTCCTCTGTGTGAAATTGTGAATTTGCTGCGATGCGAGCCATCTTATACTCATTGGCTGTGGAAAAATAGCGGCAAAGCCGCATTTTAAGCGGTTTTTTTCGATTTGGAACCAAAAAAGCCCACAAAAACGCAGTTTTTCGCGGTTTCGCGGCAAACCGCGTGCTGCCGCCATGAGCTGGGCATCCCCCGCGTGACATAATGAGGCAGGAAACCGCATGAGTTGCAGCATCTGCGAAACCCGCAAAGAGAAACGATTCTGCCCCGCTATACACGGCCGCATTTGTCCACAGTGCTGCGGCGAACAGCGCGAAGTCACGCTCGATTGTCCGAGCGATTGCGTTTACCTGCGGCAAGCGCGGGAGCACGAGAAGCCACGCGCGTTGGAGCAGCTTGATCAGTCATCATTGTTTCCAGAGGTTGAACTCAGCGAAGGCTTCCTGCACGAACACGATGCCTTGCTGATGGGTACAAGTTTTGCTCTTGCCAAGGGGGTGCAGAAGAACCGCGAGATCAAAGACAGCGATCTCATCGCGGCGCTGAGCGCTCTCGCCAAATCCTATGAGACGCTGGTGAACTCGGGGCTGCACTACGAAAATTCCTCGCCCAACCTTGCGCAGCAGGCGATCATGGCCGAAGTGCAGGAATTGCTGAAAGGCTATCGCGAAGAGGAAGAGAAGAATCTGGGATACTCGCGGCTGCGCGACTCCGATGTTTTCCAGACGCTGGTTTTCTGGCTTCGCATGGCGCAATCGGTGACTTCCGGAAGGCCGCGCGCCCGGGCATTCGTGGACTTTCTCTTCCGCCAATTTCCCGAGAAACAGTCGCCGGTGGTGGCCAGCGACGCCGCCCGCAGCGTGATCATCACCCCTTAGCAGATTGAAAAGAACACCTTGACCCGCTGCCGGAGCCGCGGGATAATGTGCCCACGTTCGATTCTGGCCCCGACAGGGCCGGTCCTTCCCCTCGCGAAGGTAGTGTCAAGATGTCCTCGTATGTGGCCAACAAGGAGACTCCAGTGAATACGAAACCAAATCGCCGCAGCACCACCCTGCTGGGCCTAATGCTGCTGCTCGCGCTTGTTAGCCATGCCTGGGCGGCCTCGGAGAAAGTTCTGTACCGCTTCCACGGCAAGGACGGTTGGGGCGGCGGCAGTGTCATCCTCGGGACCGATGGCTCGCTGTATGGCACAGCGGGGGGCGGAACGAACAGCTGCACCGCGTTCGGGTGTGGTGTGGTTTTCCGGCTTAAGCGGGACGCTAAGGGAAGATGGCAGGATACCGTTCTGCACGACTTCGACGGCGATGACGGCTGGTTTCCCAATGGGACCCTCATCGCCGACAAGGCAGGAAACTTGTACGGTACGACAGTGTGGGGAGGGTCGAAAGGCTGCACCGGCCTGGGCTGCGGTGTGGCATTTGAGCTGGTGCGAGGGAAGGGCGATAGCTGGACCTACAAGACACTCTACAACTTCAGCTCCGGAGGCGGATTGTGGCCGTATGCTGGTCTGATTTTCGACTCACAGGGACAATTGTATGGCACCACATCAGGAGGTGGGAACTTTACTGCCTGCACGGGCGGTTGCGGGGTGGTGTTTAAGCTGACGCCTGACGGGAAAGGCAACTGGACCGAGAGCGTGCTGTATTCCTTTTCGGACCGGGATGGCAATGGAGCGAAGGCACCCGTGATCTTCGACGCGGCCGGTACCCTTTACGGGACCACCGAATATGGAGGTACCGGCGCCGGCAATGTCTTCAAGCTCACCCTGGGGAAGCAAGGGCAATGGACCGCCACGGCGCTGCACTCGTTCACTGGCAACAAGGATGGGTATGAGCCGACATACGGGCTGGCGCTCGACACCGCTGGTAACCTCTATGGAACCACGCCATTCGGGGGCACGCAGGGCGAACAGGGGTGGGGCACGGCCTTCAGTCTTATGCCGGCCAAGGGCGGCAAATGGAAAGAGACGATCCTGCACAGGTTTGACGAAAACAAGGTCCGAGGCGGTTATGTGTCGTCGGGGCCAGTTTTTGACAATCATGGCAATCTGTACGGAACAGCCGCGCTAGGTGGAGAATATCTCTGCCCCAGCGGTGGGAGCGTGGGTTGCGGCGTGGTCTTCAAGTTATCGCCGCATGCGGGTGGTGGGTGGGCAGAGACTGTTCTACATTCTTTTGGAAAGGGGAATGACGGGGCCTTGCCAGTCGGACAGCTATTCCGAGACGATGCAAATCACTTGTTTGGTGTCACCGATCAAGGCGGATACGCCCAGGGTAACTGCGGGACATTCAGTGGCTGCGGAATAGTTTACGAGATAACTCCGTAACGGGTTTTTTCGAGGCCCTCCCTCACACTTCCAGCCTGTGGATATCTTGGCTGTTTCAAAATCGGCGACCTGGGCGTAGAATTACATCGCGCCGAAAATCTGTAGGGTGGTTCTAACTGTGGGGGCGGGTTCTCCGGCACAGAAACCAGTGTAGGAGACACGTCATGAAATTCCGGCAGGCTATATACGCCTTCATCCTGCTCACAGTTTTCTGTTGCGGTGAGCGCGTGCTTGCGCAGCAAGCGATTCCTTCAACGTTCTTTGGCATACACGTCAACGATCCCACGAAAGACCAACAGACAAGCTACCCGCTAGGGGTAACCTACGGGGAATTCCGTAACTGGGATGTCTATCAAGTCTCGTGGCCGGATATCGAGCAATGCGAGGCTACCACTGACAATATTACGGACACCTGCTTCGGTTCGACCGGCCACGACGAAAACTTCACGCCGCTTACCAACGAGCTCGTCAACCTGCACAATGCCAACTTGCAGGGTACCAACCCTAAAGTGGACAATGTAATGTTCACCCTTCAAGAACGCCCAGTGGGCAGACCAGAATACCAATCAGCAGACTGACCCCTGCGTTTACTACGATCCAAACGACACGAACAATACCTATGGCGGCGCCTGCTACGCTCCGACGGGACCAGGCAATGAAAACCATCTCCACACTGATGGCACCGGCGACGACCTGATCTGGCGACGCTGGGTCACCGCCGTCGCCACTTGGGTGAACAGTCCAACAACGCTCTGCAAGGACTCTAACGGGACCCCCTGTGCGCACGTCAAGTATTGGGAAATTTGGAACGAGTTCAACCGCAACAGCGTCGATCCTAGTAAATTCGGTTCGAACCCGAAAGTGTCCTGGTTCGCGTCGTTGGATCCGAGCTATGGGTGCCCGACCAAGGGGCACGCGCCGTGCCCGACGCCGGACCAGTTGATGCGCATGACCGAGGACGCGCGCTGCATCATTGTCGGCACAGGATACGTGGAGAACTATCCCCATCGAGGCGATCATACTGCATGCTCTGCTCTGGACTGGCCAGCAATTGGCATAGACCCATCCGCTGAGATCGTGCAGCCTTCCATAACCGGTCCAGGCAAACCGGACAAGGCGCCATCAGACGCGCTGAAGTGCTACCTCTATTGCAATGTGGCCTCCTGTAGCACTTGGTACGGAAGCCAGTGCCAAAGCACCTGGAACTATGTGGCACGGTCGGTTGACATAATGAATTTCCACTACTATACGCCTCAGGGCAATCCCGAAGATTTGGACACCTCAGCTTTCCGGGCCGCGCTACAGGGCGGGGACGTGAATAAGCCCCTGTGGGTAGGCGAGGGTAGCTGGCAAGACTCGCTGCAACAGGGCAACTGGTGGATGGACAAGTACGCCCAAGGAGGATTTATCCCACGCTGGTTTGCGGCGATCTGGTCGCAAACGCTTCCTGCGGGCTGCGACTGGTCATCCCAGATGTGCCAGCAGGCTTTCTGGTACGGGTATGACTATGACACCGACGTTCCGGACACCGGCTATAACCCGCATGAGACCGGCGCTCTCTACTGCCCGGGCCAGACTGCCCATGGTCACTGTGACGATGGGAGCGGCCAAGGCGGAGTTGGCCTGATCCAGCCGCAGGCAGCGATGTGGAATGTAGCTTACCGCTGGCTTAACGGCGCGACCCCAAGCTCGAGTACGTTCTGCAGCAAACTAAGCTCGAACTCGACGGTGTGGCATTGCGACTTCACCAAGAGCGACGGACACTCCTACAGCATGGTTTGGGACAACAGCTTCGCGCAAAATGGGAACGTGATGTGCGCGAGCTACAACAACCCCTATATCTGCGGGAACACGGTGTATAGCGTTCCGTCGCAGTTCCTGGCCGGCACATGGACGGATCTGGGCACGAACGTAAATTATCCAACGCCTACGAGTCTGACGATCGGCCTGAATCCCATCCTGTTGATCTCGCACTAAGCATTTGGAGCCTTGAGCCGTGGCGACAAACGCCACGGCTTTTTCTACTAAAACGGCTACCCCTTGCCCATCTTGCGCACGGCCTGTCCGGGCGGCAGCGCGTCACGTAACTCCCGCATAGTCCGCTTGAACACCGGATGGCGAACGTCAGGCGCGATCTCCGTCATCGGCTCCAGCACAAAGCGGCGCTCGTGCATCGCCACATGCGGGATCGTCAGGCCCTTGGTTTCGATGACCGAGTTGCCGAACAGAACGATGTCAATATCAATCGTCCGCGGCGCGTTTTTCTGCGTTCGTCGTCGGCCCATCTGTTGTTCGATATCGAGAATGCCGGCGAGCAACTGCTTCGGCATTTTTTCTGTGTCGAGTTTCACCGCGCAATTCAGAAACAGCGGTTGAGCAGCGACCCCGACCGGCTCGGTTTCGTAGAACGACGACACGGCGACGACTTCCCCGAGCGATCCCAGGCGCTCGATCGCGCTCAGAAGATTGGCCGCCCGGTCTCCGACATTGGCGCCCAGCGAGAGATAAACGATCTTGTGCATGACAAGATAGTTTGCGATGCGCGGGCGCGAGTTTCCAGAAAAAAGTTCGCGATGCTGCGTACCCAGCTTGAGACTTGCGGCCGAAGGCCCAGATGCCGCATCGTCAGAGAATGTTAACGATACGCGAGAAGATTGACCGCGCCCAGCGTTTGCTGCACATGCTCGAAGAGGATTCCGCATTGCTCGCGCTTCGCGTCGCGGAGCTGACGCCCGAGCGCCAACAATCCACCAAGAACTATGCCGCGCAACTGACAGCGCACGCACGGGCGGAGCTGAAGCGCCTGATTGAAGAGGGAACCGTTTGGGACGCGAATGATCCCACGCCGCAGGCGGCGGATTGAAGCGTTAGGCCAGTTGGCCTACGGCGGCGCGCAGCGGCATGGAAACCGGGGCGCGCTCCTCCTCGAGAGTAGTTTCTTCCCACAATGAGCGGTCGCGCAGCAGGAGTGACACCAGCGCCGTGTGCATGGCGTGCCCGGCGCGGTCGGCGATCACGTTGCCCAGAATTTGTTTGCCCACCAGCGCCAGATCGCCGATCAGGTCGAGGACCTTGTGGCGGACGAATTCGTCGGCGAAGCGTAGCGGCGGATTCTCGACCGCAGTGCGCGTGAGCACAATGCAGTTCTCACGCGACGCCCCGCGGATCAGCCCCATGTTGCGCAACGTCTGTTCGTCTTCGCGGGAGCCGAAAGTCCGCGCCGGAGCGATCTCGCGAAGGTAGCTTCCATTTTCCAGGTTCACGCGTAAAGTTTCGCGGCCGATCAGGGGATGCGGAAAGTTGATGGTATAGGAGACGGAGCAGGTGTCGCCGGGAGAGATGGCGATAAATTTTCCGCCTTCGCGCAGTTCGATCGCCTTGCGAATCCGAAGATAACTGCGCAAACGCCGCTGCGGGCGGATCCCGGCTTGGTGAATCAATTCCACGAAGGGAAGCGCGCTGCCATCGAGGATGGGCAGTTCCAGATTGTCCAGTTCGACGATTGCGTTGTCAATGCCGGTCCCGATGAAAGCTGACAAAATGTGTTCCGTCGTGGAGATGAGCACGCCTTTCTTCATCAAACTGGTGGCGTAACTCACGCGCGCGATGTTGCGGCCAGTGGCCTCGACCTCGAAGCCGTCCAGGTCCACGCGGCGAAACACGATTCCGCTGCCTGCCCGGGCCGGCAGAAGGCGTAGCTTCACCGGCGCTCCGCTGTGCAGGCCGACGCCGGCGCACTCTACCACGGCACGAATTGTCTGCTCGTGTTTCAGTCGCTGACCTAAACTGAAGGATTTGATGAAGAGATTACCGCCTGAGGAGAAAAGTTGGCTGTGGTAAATTTGCCACACTTCCCGCGATGCGCCGCTGCGTTGAGCAGGAGACGAAATAAAGACATATTTTTCAATGATTTAAATGGGGCGCAAAACCAAAGTTCACTTTCGGGATGCCGGTTTGCCTGGATCGTAAGTAACTGCGGCGGCAAACAGCGAGTCGCTCAGGCCGGTATTGTAGGTCACCGAGGTCAGGAAGCGCTGATTTGACATGTCGCCGTTGTAGTAACGGGCTACGTCAAACGGCGTCATCACGCCCTGTACCGGGCGGTAGTTATCGTACACCTCGCCTTCGATGTTGCGCTGCTTGTCGGTAGGGTCGCGCCAGGAAAAAGTCTTCTTCACCGGCAGGTGGGTGGTGGAATTGATGTAAATGGTCACGGCCTGATTGCGCGCATTCATAATCGTGACCTGCTGCACGTCTTTCTGCTCCGCCACGGTTGCGCCTTCGTAGAACAGGGCGATGCCAGGCTCAATGAGCCAATTGCGCAGGATCCAATCGAGCGAAAATTCTCGCCGTCGCAGGGAGTCGGTAAGTTCTTTGGGATCGTAGGCGCGCGTGCCCTTGTAAGTGATTTCGAATCCCTGGTCGCCGTGGAACACTTCAATGACGTCGCGTTTCTTGGTGAGCTCGATGCGTTCCTGGTCGGGGAATTTATAGAAACGCCAGAACTGCACGCCGACACCAGTGGGCTCGCCGAGATGAAAACTGTAGGTGCGGCCTTCCTGGCTCATGTCGCGGAGATGGAGATATGCATCGCCGCCGAGAGCCTGGATCATCTGGTCGAGAACAGCTTTGGCCTTGCGCGCATTTTCCTGATCTACCGGAATGGATTGCGCCGGTGGCTCGGCCGCTGAGGGCTGTGACGGCGCAGAGTTATTCGCCTGCCCGGAAGCGATCGCAGCACAGAGAATGACGAATGCAATTGACTTCATGTCGCCTGTAGTTAGACGCCGATAGCACTATTTTAGCTGTCCGCGGCCCATGCGTGGGCGAACCGTCTTGCGTTCGGGTTTCCCTGCCTGGGTTCCGGTTAAGCAGAGCCTCCTTAGAACCTAAACACCAGCCCCAGGGAAGGTTCCGCCATGTTGGCCTTGGCGCCGGTGAAAAAGCTGAGGGAGCTGCCATTAACGCCATTCACTTTAAAATCCGGAGCGTTGTACAGAAATCCGCGGTATTGCAGGCGCAGAGCTAGTCTGGAGAATTTGGGAAGCCGCATGTCAACTCCAGCTCCGTACAGAAAGGCAATTTCAGTTTGCGAGACGGTGCCAACGTCAATGGGAATCCGGTCGGGAACGTTATTGGCGAAATCCGCGAGAAAAAGCCAGGTGGAGCGGGGATTAAACACCAAAGCTCCGCCGCCGGCCAGGACGAACGGCTCGAAGCGGCCGGTTTTGAGCGGTGTGTAGATGTAGGCTCCGGAATACTCGGTGATATTAGTCAGAACGTGGATGTCAAAGGCCGGTTCATAAACCTGCGAGTTTTTCGCGCGCCCGTAATTGAACGCGATCGAGTGCCTGGGTTTGAACCTGACTCTGAACGTACCGAAGTAGTTGGAACCAATCGTTGCGCTCTGTGAAATGCCGTTTCCGCTCGCCGTGGTCGTGAAGAGCGCCGCGGCATTGGCGCTTACATCGTAGTGTCCCTGGGCGGTCGCGCTGCAGGTCAAGAAGAATAGTGCCGTAGTGACGGCGCGAACTTTCTTAAGCATCCAGTATCCTCTTGCAAATTTGGGTCAAACGGCGAAGCCGTGGCCGCGGATTCGACCGACTCTAACTAAGATGCTTGATTTCCGGCATTCGCGCAAATCGGAGTTGGTTTGCCGCTGCGTCTAGGGCAGGCGAATCGCCTTGGCTTTCTCCATGGCCGGCACTTCTCGCAGCTCCGCCAGCACCGCTTCCGAAACGAGTTCGTCCACATGCACCACCGCGATGGCGTCGCGCGGAGCGCCAGGCTTTAGACTTTCACGCCGGCCCAGGGAGAAGTCGGCAATATTAATCTTGTGATTGCCTAGAATCGTGCCTACCTTGCCGATTACGCCGGGCACATCGCGATTGCGAAGGTAGATGAGGTTGCGTTCCAGCGGCGCCTCCACATCGATTCCATCCACGTGCAGAAGTCGGGCCGTATTGCGATGCAGCACCGCGCCTTTGACTACATGCTCGTCGGCCTGGGCTTTGACTTCGAGAGAAAGCACTCCGCCGACGATCTCGGCCGAGCCTTCGGCCTTACCTGCTTCGTGAATCCGCAGGCCGCGGGCGGACGCGATGGCGGCAGCGTTCACCAGATTGGCTTTCTCCTCCAGAACTTCATTGAGAATGCCCTTGATGGCGGCATTGCGAATCAGCTCAGTCTTCCATTCCGCGATGTTGCCACTGTAACGCAGAACAATTTCCGCGAGCGCACCTTCGCTGACCTGACCGAGAAACGACCCCAGCTTTTCCGCCAGCACAATATAAGGCTGCAATTTGAGATAGTCGTCATGCGAGAGCGAGGGCACGTTGACGGCGTTCTGGATCACGCCGTCTTTGAGATACTCCTTGACCTGGAGGGCAATCTGATAGCCGACAGCCTCCTGCGCCTCGCGGGTTGAGCCGCCGATGTGCGGAGTAAGGATGACGTTATCGAATCCAGCGAGTGGCGAGTTCTTGAGCGGCTCGTCGGTGAAGACGTCCAGCGCGGCGGCGGCGACCTGCCCGGTCTTCAGGGCCTGGCAAAGCGCGGCTTCATCCACAAGTTCGCCGCGAGCACAATTTACCAGGCGCACGCCGGACTTCATTTTTCCCAACGATTGGGCATTGACCATGCCCGCGGTTTGGGAAGTGAGGCCGACGTGCAACGTGAGATAGTCGGCGGCGGCAAAAACTTCGTCCAGTTCGGCGATGCTGATTTCCTGCTCTTTGACAATGTCGCGTGAAACGAATGGATCGTGCGCGATGACGGTCATGGCGAAGGCGCGGGCGCGGCGCGCGACTTCCATGCCAACGCGTCCCAGGCCGACGATGCCCAAAGTCTTGCCGCGTAGTTCGGCGCCTTGCAGAGAACTCTTCTCCCACTTGCCGGCGTGCGTCAGTTTATCGGCGCGGCACAGATGGCGGGCCATGGCGAGCATCATGGCGAACGTGTGTTCCGCCACCGCCACGGCGTTTGCGCCGGGCGTGTTCATCACGGCGATGCCCTTGCGCGTTGCGGAATCAAGGTCAATATTGTCCACGCCCACGCCGGCGCGGCCGATCACACGCAACTGATCGGCCTTGGCCAATAAGTCGGCGGTGACCTGCACGGCCGAGCGCACGATCAGAGCATCCGCCGACTCCAAATGCGATGCGAGTTCGCCGCCGATCTGATCGGGCGCGATGACCGTCCATTGCGGCTCGCGGAGCAGGTCGAGCGCGGCGGGCGAGATTTTTTCAGCGACAACGATTTTCATAGTGGCAGCCGCAGATGATCGCAGATCGGCGTAGACATGATCTCACCGCGCCGGCACGGCGGCGCGGGACGCGGTTTGCATGTGCCGGGCATAGACTTCCTGCGCGGCGCGGACCCCGTCGCCATACTGGGCAGGCTGGCCGATTGCGGCAAGCACATGTTCAAGAGCGGCGACGATTCCGATTGTATCCAGATAGTCGTAATAGCCCAGGTGGGCGATGCGGAAGAGTTTGCCCTTCATCTCCGCCGGGCCGTTGGCCACAATGGCGTCGAAGGTTTCCCGGAACCGCCGCACGATTTCTCCCGAATCAATGGCTGCGGGCGATTGAATGGCGGTCAACGCGGCCGCAGGGCAGGAAGGAGCGAACAACTTCAGCCCCAATGCCTGAGCCGCGGCGCGGGTCATCTTCGCCGCTAATTCCGCGTTTTCGATGAGTGCTTCGCGTCCCGCGGCCAGATCACCGTTGCCCATCTCGCGGACAAAGTCCAGCGCCGCGCCCAGGGCGGCAAACAGGGAAGTCGCGGGCGTAAACGCGGATTCCCCTTTTGCGGCGGCCTTGCGTTCCTTGCGAAAGTCAAAATAGTAGCGCGGGGATTGAGTGGTCTCCATGCGCTTCCAGGCGCGCTCGCCGATGGCACAATACGCGAGACCGGGCGGAATCATCAGCGCCTTCTGCGAGCCTCCGATGATGACATCAATGCCCCATTCGTCCACGGCGAAATGGGTTGTGCCGAGGCCGGTGATGGCGTCAACCACCAGAAGCGCGTCCTCAGTTGCGGATCTCACCAGCTGGGCAATGCCCCTCACGTCGTGACGGGCGCCAGTGGAACTTTCGGTCGCCTGAAAATATATGGCGCGAACATCCGGGCTTAGCTTCGGGCGAATGTCGCGAGCAGCCCACGTTTCGCCATAAGGCGCGCTGAGCACTTCCACCGAACATCCGAACGCTTTCGCCAGATCGCGCCACCGCTCGCCGAATTTCCCCGCCGCGAGGACGAGAACTTTGTCTCCCGGAGAAGTCAGGTTTGAGACTGCGCCTTCCATCACGCCGGTTCCGGATGAAGCCAGTACAAGAACGTCGTTCTGCGTGCCAATAAATTCCTTCATGTCGGCAAGCACGCGCATGAACAACTCGCGGAAGTCGGCGGTGCGATGGTGCATGGCAGTCGAGGCCATGGCAGTCTGTGCCGCCGGAAGCAGAGGCGTTGGCCCGGGCGTGAAGAGACGGTTCTTATGCAACATGACGATGTCCTTGAAAAAGAGTCCTTCCCAGTGTACTCGCAGGGAAGACACGATACTGTGAGGCCGCTCACAGCCGCGTGTGAAGCTGGATATAATTCATCGCATGGGCATGATTGAGCTGATTCAGAAGGACATTACGACGGCCATGAAAGCGCGCGACGAGCAGAGGCTCTCGACTTTGCGCATGGTGAAGACGGCGCTCAAGAATCGCGAGATCGAAAAAATGGCGCCGCTGGATGACAAAGAGTCGCAGCAGGTGCTTAGCACGCTGATCAAACAACGCAAGGAATCCGTGGAGCAGTTTCTGAAGGGTGGGCGAAAGGAGATGGCGGACAAGGAAAGCGCCGAAATCGCGCTGATTGAGACTTACTTGCCCAAGGCAGCGAGCGAGGATGAGATTGTGTCCGGGGTGCGGGCGGTGATCGCCGAGATGGGATCGCCGACGATGAAAGATATGGGCACGGTCATGAAAAATGTGATGGCACGGTTTGCCGGAGAGGGGATGCGGGTGGATGGCAAGCAGGTGAGCGAAGCGGTGAAGAAAGAGTTGGGCGGGCAGTAAGGGTTGGATCTTGGATCTCCTGGTCAGCTACTTACTCCTCTGCCATTCCCGGTAGGCTTCGCTCTTCGAGATTCCCATCTCTTTCGCGACTTTCTTGAGGGCGGCTTTTTCATCCAGCTTCTCTTGCGTCATGAACTGCTGCACGCGCTGGCCAATGTTCGGTTGCGACTCAGAGCTTTCGCGTGGCGTTGATTCCGCTTTGCCGATCAGCAGGGTAATCTCGCCTTTGACCTCGCCTCGAGCCTCCAATTCCTGCTGCACCTCGCCGGCCGGTCCGCGGATGAACTCCTCGTGAACCTTGGTCACTTCACGGGCAACCACTATGGGACGTACGCTGCCCAGAACTGTGACGATATCCCCCACCGCTTCTCGAATGCGGTGCGGCGCCTCGTAAAAGACTTGCGTGCGGGGAGAATCGCGCACGCTCTCAAGCAGCGCTCGGCGCGCACCGCGTTTCGGTGGAAGAAATCCGCCGAAGCGGAACGAATCCGTCGGTAAGCCACTGGCCACGAGTGCCGCCAGAAAGGCGGATGCGCCGGGAACCGGAACCACTGGCACATGATGGCGAATGGCCAGTGAGATCAGGCGAAAGCCGGGGTCCGAGATTCCGGGCATACCCGCATCAGTAACCAGCGCGATGCGCGCGTCCTGCTCCAGTGCCATTACCAGCTCCGCGGCGCGAGTCATCTCATTATGCTCGTGATAGCTCGTGGTGCGGGTTGTAATGCTGTAGTGATTGAGAAGCTTTTGCGTCTGCCGGGTATCTTCGCAGGCGATCAGGTCCGCTTCCTTCAGCACGCGCAACGCCCGCAGGGTGATGTCCTCGAGGTTGCCGATCGGGGTGGCGACAAGGTAGAGGCCGCGCGGCAGCTTGCTGCCGGCCTTCGCACCAGAGTCGCCGCTTCCACCCGATGTCATGGCCGGAGTCTATCACTGGCGAGCTATGGCGCTCACGTATGTCGTTTTCCTGCAAAATAGACATATGACCACGATCGTTCTGCTCACCATTTCCAACATATTCATGACTTTTGCCTGGTACGGTCACCTCAAGTACCGTCATGCGCCGCTGTTCAAGGTGATCCTGATCAGCTGGTGCATTGCATTCGCCGAATACTGCTTTCAGGTTCCGGCGAACCGCATCGGCTCCTATGAATTTAGCGCAGCCCAGCTCAAGACCATCCAGGAGGTAATCACATTGACAGTGTTCTCGGTATTTTCGATTTTGTACCTGAAAGAGCCGGTACGCTGGAACTATGCGGCGGGATTCGTCATGATCGTGGGAGCGGTGTTTGTCATCTTCAAGAAGTGGTGATTACGGCACGGCTCGGGAAGAAGCGTTTAGAGGCTGCTTTTGCCGGCTTCCGCCCAGGCAGCCGCTGTCTGCAGGCGATTCAGAGCGGCCTGCAAACGGGAACGCTGTGCCAGCATTCCGCCGTGGAGGACAGGCAGGATTTCAGCCAGTGCCGCCAGATTGCGGCGGTATTGGGAGATTTCCTTCGCTAATTCCGGTTCGGGTGTTGCGTTGGAGGAAATCTCGCGTATGACTTCGGCGGATCGCAGCACTTCGCCGTGCAGCAACGAAAAATCGTAGGAGTGGCCTCCCCTTGGGTTTGACCAGGATCGCAGCCGGGACAAGGCCGTGCTCAGATTCTGGTTGACCAGGCGCAGCGCTTCGAAGGGGTTTGCCATCATCCCTGCCATTCCAGTACCGGTGCCGCATCGGCTGCGGCGTCGGGTTGCTCGGCGGACTGAGGCCCGGATTCGCTGCGGTCCACGGCAAGCCAGGCATCGCGAAGTTTGAGCAGAATGGCGATTTGCTCTGTTAATAGCGGTTGCGAAGCGCGGGCTTGCGCCTCCATGAGCTTTGACCGCAGCAGGTTGTAATAGCGCTCAAGGTGGCGCGCCACCTTTCCGCCGCGTTCTATGTCGAGGGTGCTTTGCAGATGCCCCAGAACCAGAATGGCGTGATTGATGCGTCCGGTGCGCAGTTCAATCTGCTTTTGTTGCAAGTGTTCAGTCGCGTGGCGCAGGTCATCAATCATCTGTTCATAGAGCAGAACCACAAGACCAACCTGGGTCGCTCCGCGTACCTGACTCTGGCGATAAGCGCTTCTAGCGTCCATCAGATCATTACCCGTTGTTCGAGTTCTGCGAGTTGGAAGTTGTGGTGGAACTCAGCCCATCCAATTGGGTTGTGATTGATTGCAACAGCGCGGGATACTCTTCCAGTTGCGCATTCAGTTGGCTGAATTCCTGAACGAGTTGGACTTTTTCGGTGGCCAGGCGCTGCTGGAAGGCGTTGATCTGACTGGTCAGGGAAGTCTGCTCGGTCTGGTTTTGCGTAAGGTCAGCGCTGAGCAGGCCACTGACCGGATTGGTCAACTGCGTCAGATCGGTGTTGAAGCTGTTGGCGAAGCCGTTGAGAGCTGAGCCTTGAAAGAAGTTCTGTACCGCAGCAGGGTCGTTGCTCAGCGTCTGGCTAAGCTGCGTGCTGTTGATGCTCAGCGTGCCATCGTCGTTCATATTGATGCCGAGCGATGCCAGGTTAACCAGGCCGTCATTGCCCGTAATCGAATAGTTGGCGTCGGAGAGCAGGCTGGATTGCAGCAGATTGAGGGAACTGTCCGGCCCCAGCGGACCTTGCTGGCCGGTGCTCGGATCCACGGCAAACTGTTGATTCAGATCGGTGATCACTTTGTTGTAAGCGGTGACAAAGGAGCTGATCGCATTGGTAATCTGGTTGGTGTCGCTGCCGACGGTCAGCGTCACCGGAAAGGTCGGCTCGGCGCTCACCAGATTCAGCGTCACTCCCGGAATAGCCCCCGTGACCGTGTTGGTAGGAGTGTCAAAGGGAATGCCATCCGCGGTGAAAGTAGCATCGGTTCCGCCCAGGGGAGTCTCAAACGTCAGACCGGTAGCGGGGTTGGCGACCGTCGTCAGAATCGTATTGTTGGCGGTGAAGGCCAGATCTCCCGCCGGCCCATTGGCCTGACTGGTAAGGGTGAGATGGTAACCGTTGGAATCCTGGACGACGTTGGCGGTGACGCCCCAGCTGTTCTGCGTGCTCTGCGTATTGATGTAATCCGCCAGGGTGTTGAGCGTGTCGTTGCTGCCGGCGGTAATGGGGATGTCTTGGATCGTGCCATTCGCGCCGCCGATCTGCAGTTGAATGTCGCCGCTTTGCTGCCCATCCGGCAGGATGGTCGTATCGGCGCTGGCCAAATCTGCGGTCGTCAGAACTCCGCTGCTGGTGTTGGTGGTGATGGCTAAAGCACCGGGCGTGCCCGTCGCCTGGCTGTAGATGGCCAGGCGGGCGCCGCTGGCATCGCTCAGCACCGAGGCAGTCACGCCCCAGTTGTTCGCCGTTGACTGCTGGTTAATGTAAGCAGCGAGCGTATTGATGGTGTCATTGCTGCCTGGGGTGATGGGAATGTCGTAGGTGTTTCCCGAAGATCCGCCCACTCGCAACTGGAGATCGCCCCCGGAATAGCCGGTGGGCAAGATCGAAGTGTCAGCGTTGGCGAGGGCGGCTGTGTACACGGTCCCAGCGCTGGCCAGTGTGTCCACGACAATGGTGTGGTTGCCGGCCTGGGCTGTGCTCTGCGCGGTGGCTGTCAGAATCCCCGGTTCGGAGGAGGTCGCCGACAAAGCCGAGAATGCGCCCGAGGGATCCGACAGCGACTGCACGGCGGTTGCCAGACTGCTCAGATCGGTGTTGATGCTAGTCAGCCCGCTGGCTTGGGTCTGCAATTGCGTCTGCTGCTGCTGCCAGAGAGTTAATTCTCCGCTTTCCTGCGCCTGAATCTCCTCGACGATAGTGTTTACATCAATGCCGCTTCCGTTCAGCAGGGTTGACGCATTCAACGTGATGCCCATGATCTCCTCCGGTGTGATCCGGCCAGACAGCCATTCTCTGTGCTTTGCAGTTTTGGTGCCTTCGACCGGCGAAAAGCGTCCACTAACGCCGATTAAGATTTCAGTTTCCCGATCGAGAACTGCATTCCGCTAACGGTCCTGCTGAATGCCGAAAGGGCGCGGCCAAATGGCCGCGCCCTCATTCGCCTTTCTCGCTTACTGGAGCAGCTTGAGTACGAGCTGCTGCATCTGGTTGGCCTGGGCCAGAGCGGAGATGCCGGTCTGTTCCAGGATGGTGTACTTGCTCATGTTGGCGACCGTGGTCGGGATGTCGGCCGCGGTGATTGTGTCTTCGGCCGACGTCAGGTTCTGCACTTGGCTGTTGACCACATTGCTGGCCGCCGTCAACTGATTGGATTTAGCTCCCAGTTCGCCGCGAATGCTGGCGACGTCCTGAATCGCGGTGTTGATGGTTTGCAGCACGACCTGGGTAGCCGCGGAGCCGCCGGTAAGGTCGGTGCCGGTCAGGTTTGCCGGGTTCAGGCCGTTGGCGTCGGTGAAATTGGTGGTCAAACCACCGATGGTTACGCCGATGGTATAGTCGCCGCTGGCGGTTGAATCACCCAGGAAAATGTTGGTGGTGGCGGAGCCGGATACGGTCGGGTTGCCAAAGGTTCCCAGCACAGTCTCGGTATTGGCCGCGCCGGTGGCGATGTCGTTGTCGCCGTTAGGATCAACGACTACCAGCTGTCCAGCTAACGCCCCCGTGGTTCCGATATACGCCTGCAGCCCGGCCGGATCGGTGGCTGGGTTATTGATGGCGCTAATGAGGTTGCCGACTGTGTCATTGGCCGCCTCGGTGTAGGTGAAACTCTTGCCGCCGGCGGTGAACTGCACCACCGTGCCCGCGCCAGTCAGCGCGGTGTTAGGCGTCAAACTACCGACATTCGAAACCCATTCATTCAGGTCCGGGCCGTTGGCCGTCTTGAACACCTGCTGGCCGTTGTACGTAGTGCTTTGGCCAATCTGGGTGATTTCTGAAAGGATGTTCGCGTACTCAGCCTGCAGGGCTTCGGTCTGCGATGCGCCCAGCCCGCCGTTGGCCGCTTCGGTGGCCAGCGTGACCGCGCGGTTGAGCAGGCTGGTGACCTGCGCGAGCGCGCCATCGGCCAGTTGCAGTTCGCCAATTCCGGTGTTGGCATTGGCGGCTGACTGGGTAAGAGCGGTGACGTTCGCCTGCAAGCCGTTGGCGATGGCCAGGCCGGCAGCGTCATCGGCGCCGCTGTTGATACGTGAACCCGAAGACAATTGGGCCAGCGTCTTTTGCAACGCTGCGTTGGTGACGTTCAATTGATTTTCCGCTGCCAAGGACGGAATGTTGTTCAGAATACTAAAAGACATTTCATTGCTCCTTATGATTGAGTCGGTTCCGGTGTTGGGATCGCCCGAAGCTCGGGCTGAAACCCAATCCTTCCTTGGTCGCGGAACCTACAAATTTTCGCTTCCAGTCCACATATCGGCGCAGCCCGGCTGGGCTTTAGCTTTCCAGGGGCGGTAACCTCCACACTTCTGTAACCAGTCGGACTGCTTACCTCAAAAGGCGGCTCGTAGCGGGGCCGATAGACAGCAAAGGAAGACCGCATTGAAGGCGGGAGGCGTGTCTTCAGGGCAAACTCATGATTCAGCTGACTCGGCTCAACAATACTCCCCTCATGGTGAACTCGGACTTGATCAAATTCGTCGAGCAATCACCCGACACCGTGATTACCCTGGTCAACGGGGAGAAGATTCTGGTCCGGGAGGGCGCGGAGCAGGTGCTGGAGCGCATCGTCCGCTTTCGCCGCTCCGTACTGCAGGGAGTGTTCCCGGTCTCCGATCGCACAGCGCCTCTCGCAGGCAACGGCAACGAAACCCGGCCGAAAGAACAGGGTGAAGGGTAGGGCTCGTGGATAAGGCGAGCTGGGGCGGCGTCGTACTCGGATTGGGCGGCATTGTGGGCGGATTGCTGCTTGAAGGCGGCAATCTGTCGCAGATCCTGCAGCCGACTGCCGCCATGATCGTTTTTGGCGGAACCGCCGGGGCGGTGCTGATTCAATTCCCGCTGCCCGTGGTTGTGGGCGCGGTTCGCCGCCTGGCGGAGGTGTTCTTTCAGCCCCATCACAATCCCGGCGGCATGGTGCAGGAGCTGGTGCGTTATGCCAATCGCGCCCGCCGCGAAGGCATTGTTTCGCTCGACGCGGAACTGGAAAATATTCAGGAGCCGTTCCTGAAAAAGTCGCTGACCCTGGCCGTGGATGGCACCGAGCCGCAGGAGTTGCGCCAGATGATGGAACTCGAACTCGATAATCAGTCGGAACGGGAAGAGAAAATCCCGCAGGTTTTCGAGTCGGCCGGGGGTTTTTCGCCAACCATCGGAATCATCGGCGCCGTGCTGGGACTGATCCAGGTGATGCAGCACCTGGACAAGATTGACGAAGTGGGGCGCGGCATCGCCGTGGCCTTTGTGGCCACCATCTACGGCGTGGGCGCGGCCAACCTGTTCTTCCTGCCCGCGGCGGGCAAACTGCGCATCCGCCTGCGGGAAGAGCAAGTGCTGCGGGAGATGACGCTGGAGGGCGTGGTCTCCATTCTGGAAGGCATGAACCCGCGCATGCTCGAAACCCGGCTCCTGGGCTTCCTGGCCGAGGAAAAGAAGGAAGACAAAGCCGAACCGGAGCCGCCGGTGGCGGAGGAGCCAGCCGAGTGAAGCGCCGAAAAAAACACGTGCCGCACGTGAATCACGAGCGCTGGCTGGTTTCTTACGCCGATTTCATCACCCTGCTGTTCGCCTTCTTCGTCGTGATGTACTCGACGGCGCAGGTGGACAAACGTAAAGTCGGCAAATTGGCGCAGGCGATTCAGGTGGCCTTCGCGCAACTGGGACCGTTCCCCACATCGCCGACCGCCAATCCGGAAACGCTGGCGCCGGTCGCGCCCCCGGATACGAATCAGCCTCCTCCGCCCGCCTCAAACCTCGCGGAGAATGTGGATCTCGCCGCCCTGCACAAGGAACTGGAGCAAGCCCTGGCGGCGGAGATCGCACGCGGGGAAGTAGCGCTCAGAAACCAGGCCGGCGACCTGATCATCAGTTTGCGTGAAGTCGGTTTCTTCGACAGCGGGTCGGCGGAAATCAAGGCCACCTCGCAGCCTGCCTTCAGCCGCATGGCCTCGCTCTTAGGACAGCACAATTACCAGATCCGTATCGAGGGCCATACCGATAACGTGCCGATTCACAATTCGAAATACGCCTCCAACTGGGAGCTCTCTACGGCACGGTCAACCGAGATGATTCAGCTGCTCATTACCAAATACGGATTTGTTCCACAACGGCTCTCCGCCGCGGGCTACGCCGAATTCCATCCCATCGCCAGCAACGGCACCGAGCCAGGCCGGGCGCAGAATCGCCGTGTGGATGTTGTGGTGTTGCGCACACCGCCGACGGCAACTGCCCCGGCAGCGAGTCCGAGTTCTCAGCGGCAACCCTGAACTCTTCTTACCAACGTTCCTGAAGTCCTTTCCTCGGCCCGCCGATGAGAGCCAGCGTGCGCGCTTTGTCTGGCGCTACCGCGCCGAGGAGAGGATCAGAAATGTCTCAATGGAAAACTCGTATTCTTGCTCTCAGCATCCTGTTGTGGCTGGTGCCCCCCGTTTGGGCTGATGACGCTGAACCCGCCAGCGCCAGTTCGCTGCCGGCGAACCAGTGGAGTTTGCTCTCGCATCATTTGGAGTTTCTCGCCATGGACGGAATCAACCAGTTCCGTTATGTGGACAACAACCCTGGAGATGTCACCACCCGCGACGATTATTACAAGCTCAGCACCACGGTGCGGGTCAAGCTGATCGGGGAAGGCACGACCTATCTGCAGGCGCGCGGCGAATCGGGGCGCAGTTTCACCGCCAGTTACGACTACACCGGCATCGGACTGCACGACGGTTACTGGTCGTTTAATGTGAAGTCGCTGTTCATCGGCCAGAAAATCGGCTCGCATTGGGAAGCGCAGGCGGGCGGCATCGAATATGACCGCGGCGCCGGCACCGAAGCCACCTATGCCGACAATGACGCCTGGCTCGAAGGCTACCGGCTGCGCTACGCGCCGCCCGCGTTTTCGAAAGCGATGCCCGACCTGATCAGCGCGACCATAGGATACGTCGGCGATTTCAAGCAACCCAATGCCTTTGCCCGCTTGCCGCACATGGGCGATGAGAATTACATCCAGATTCTCGGACGCAAGCAGTTCGGCGCAACCCGCGATCTCTCCGCCGAATTCGATTCCCTGCAAAGCGTCCGCTACACGCGCGAGGCGCTGCACCTGCAGCAACTGCCCCTGGTCGCAGTGGACGAACTGATCGGCGAAACTCTCACTCGCGCTTCCGACAACGCCAGCTTTGGCTGGTCGGGAAGCCTGTTCCGCACCCTCGACCGCAAGAAGCGCGTGCGCGTCGGCGGATTCATCAGCGATATGCCCAAAGGCATCTTCCTGAAAGACAACGAGACCATTTTCATGAACGGCGATTCTTACGTACTCGGAGAGCGCATAGGGCCGACGCTGCGTCTGATCCCGGTCAAGAACTTCGAAGTGGCCTTGTTCGGTTCCAGCCGCTTAGACAGCAGTTCCACGCCGCGCTACCGCGGGCAGATGACGGTCACGTATCACTTTGCCGACTTGTTCAATCGGGGCCTGCGATAAGAAGGGAAGCAGTCAAGAAGGGATAGGGATAAAGCTATGTTCAGTCGGATGCGCTTGACCGGAAAGATCCTGGGTTCCATTGCCGTAACCCTGCTCGTGATGTCGGGGATAAGCTTCTGGATCACGCAGAGCCTGGTCAAGCGTCAGGAGGAAGAAGGGTTCCGCGATTCGGTGCGCCAGATCACCGGCATGGCCGGCGCGACCCGCAACTGGTTTTCGAGCAACCTCTCGACCATGGTGCCGGATGGAAATTTCAGGTCGCTGAAACAGGTGCCGGTGGTGGTGGCCTGGAGCGTGGCGCAGCAGTATGCCGAGCAACACTCCATGTCGTTCCACACGCCCTCCCTGCATCCCCGTGATCCGAAGAACCAGCCCGACGAGTTTGAGCGGCGGGCGCTCGAGGCGTTTGAAAGGGATCGGTCTCTCGAAGAGTTTTCCGACCGGGCAAAGGAAAACGGTGGCGAGGTGATGCGCTATGCCCAGCCCGTGCGTCTGAGCGAAGACTGCCTGCTTTGCCACGGAAGCCCGGCGGGTGAGAAAGATCCGTTTGGATATGTCAAGGAAGGTATGAAAGCGGGAGATTTACGCGGGGCGTTTGTCGTCCGGGCATCTACGGAAAAATTACTGGCGGCGGACCGTGCCAATTCAACGGCGATTTTTCTGACCAGTCTGCTGACGCTGCTGACGGCCGCGGGCGTGGTATTCGCGCTGGTGCGCAAGATGGTGATCAAGCCGCTGACCGCGTCGGTCGAACTAGCCAACCACATTGCCAACCGCAATCTGGGGGTCGAAGATCTGCCGGTGCTGGCGGAGGATGAGATTGGCTCGACCACTGCGGCGCTGAACACCATGAAAAACAATCTGCGAGGCGTGATTCAGTCCATTGCCAGCACCGCCGAGCACGTGGCCAGCGCCACCGAGGAGCTGTCTTCTTCTGCCACCCTGCAGTCGCAGTCAGCGCAGGGCCAGACCGACCAGGCCGCGCACGTGGCTACCGCGATGCAGGAGATGTCCTCCACCGTGCTGCAGGTTTCGGAAAACTCCAATAAAGCGGCCGAAAGTTCGCGCCAGGCGGCCGAGACTGCGCGTCATGGCGGCACGATCGTCGAGAACACCCTCACCAAGATGCGCGTCATCGCAGGCTCGGTGAGTGGGACGGCGCGAAAGATGGAAGAACTGGGCAAGAGCTCCGATCAGATCGGGCGCATCATCGGCGTGATTGACGAGATCGCCGATCAGACCAACCTCCTGGCCCTGAACGCCGCTATCGAAGCCGCGCGCGCTGGCGAGCAGGGGCGCGGTTTTGCCGTGGTCGCGGACGAAGTGCGCAAACTGGCGGAACGCACGACCACAGCGACCAAAGAAATCGCGCAGATGATCAAAAGCATTCAGGACGAAACCCGGACCGCGGTCACGGCCATGGAGACCGGCACCAAGCAGGTTGAAGAGGGCGTGCAAAGCACGGCGCAGGCTGGGGACTCACTGCGGGAGATCATCCGCATGGCCGAGGAGGTGGGCGAGATGATCACCCACATTGCCACCGCCGCCACCGAGCAGTCCAGCGCCTCAGAAGAGGTAAACAACAATATGGATCAGATCGCCAAGCTGGTCAAAGAATCCGCCACAGGCGCGCAGGAATCGGCCAAGGCCTGCCAGGATCTGTCCGAACTCGCGCTTGATCTGCAGAAGATGGTGGGAGATTTCAAGTTGGGCGAGGGCAAGGCGGCGGGCGCGACTAGGCCCGGTGTTCGCTCCGCCCAGCCAACGGGTAGCAAGGCCATGAGTGCCGCCGCCCGCTGAGTGGAACTGGCAAAGGTTCGCCACCGGCGCGGCTAGGGTTGCGAGGTCAGCGCCGTAACAGGCGGCGGCCGCTTCGCCGTGTTGTTCAATCGCGGCCTGCGGTAAAGCGAATGTCCCGGCTATGGCGAATTTCCATTTTGAACTCTTTCCCTGCCCGAACCGCGACTCGGACCCAAGCCCCCCAAGCGCGGTTTAAAGGGTTCGCTTAAGCTCGTGCGGATTCGCGCCGATAGTTCGCAAGAGGTCAGGCCATGCACCGCTTGCGATTAGCATTCGCCATATGCATTCTGGCGGTTCTATTCGGAATACCGGCAACTCCAGCGCAAGCACAAGAAGGGTCGGAGGAAAGCAACTGTTTCAGCTCGCTGATTGCATCCGTACCCAGCCGGCCGAGCTTTTCCAACGGCGCCGAGACCACCCAGTGCGGAGTCGTGGAGGTGGAATACGGCTGGAATCGAGAGTGGCCCGGGGGCGGCATTCGTCAGGATTCGCTCGGCGGCGGGCTTCGCTTGGGTCTGACCCATAACCTGGATTTCCATTGGTCCTCGGACAGTCTGCTCAACGTCCAGGATGGCCAGGGAACGCAGCGCGGCTTCGGAGACACATGGCTGGGATTCAAATACAAATTTCACAACCAATCGAAGCGGACTCCAGCGCTGGGTATGTTGTATCTCGCCAAGGTTCCATCCGCCAGTGAGAGCAACGGCTTGGGCACGGGGCAAGCCGATCATGCTATCTCTTTCCTGGTCAGCAAGGATGTAGGACGGCTGCATTTTGACTGGAACGCGGTCGAGTTGCTGGCGGGCCGCGCTTCGGGCCCCGCTTTTGACCGTTGCACACAGTTCGCACTTACGGCCTCGGCACCCCTGAAAGGCCGCTGGGGGGGAATTCTGGAAGCGTACGGCGCCAACAACTTGAATCGTGACAATCCCGCTTTTGCTTCCACCATGGCAGGGTTGACCTACGAATTGAACCGCCGACTGATTTTAGACAGCGGTGTGGACGTCGCTCTTACCCACGGAGCGCCGGGCAAGCGCGTGTATGCCGGAGTCACCTACGCCATCGCCAATGTGTATTCCTGGATGCGCCCCAATCACTACTGAACTCTGCCACTGAAAGTTGCTGTCCGTATTCCCAGCACGAAAGGTCGCATTTTGCCGTCCCGTCTCCGTCTGCAGGCTAAAGTCCGCAACCTGCATGCCGATTGAGATGTCTGTGGCGCAAAAACTGTAGTCGCCTCGGACCAACTGGCCGAGTCTGCATACCACCTACCCAAGCAATGGGCTGAAGGAGAAACGCAATGATGAGCCGGATGAGTATCAAGGCAAAGTTGGCAGCTGGTTTCAGCGTACTGCTGGTGATTCTGGTGTTGCTGGGAGGGGCGTCCTACCGCACGATTCTGACGCTTGACGAGGCCGCTAATCAGGTTGACCAGAAAACGATGGAGCGGGATCTGGCAACGAAAGTGGACACTGCCACCCTGAAAGAAAGCTCAGGGACGCGCGGTTTCCTGCTCACCGGCGACGACAAAATCCTGGCCCGGGACGAGGAGGGCAAGAGTGAATTCAAGGAGGCCATGGAGCAGTTGTCGTCCGCCGAGAAGTCGGAAGACGGCAAGCGCTTGCAAGCCGAGATCCAGCGGGCGCACGACGCGTTTCGCGCCGTCGCTGACCGCGAAATTCAACTGCGGCGGCAGGGCAAGACGAAGGAAGCTCTCGAAGTTATGACCACCAAGGCAGGCCCCGCTTACGGAGCCGTCGACGAGGCCAGAAACGCGTTCGCCGCACGTGTGGACCAAACCAAAAAGGAAGTTGATACGGCGCAAGACGCGGATGTGGCCAGCGGAAAGCTGCTCATTCTGAGTTTATGCGCGGCTGGAATTCTGCTCGGGATCGTGGTCGCCTTTCTGATTGTGCGTTCCGTAACCGGCGCTCTTTCCCGCATGCTCGCTCTCATCCAGGAGATTGCAGCCAATAACCTGGCGGTCGCGGATATCGAGGTCACCTCGCAGGATGAAATTGGCAAGGCTGGCACGGCTCTCAACGGCATGAAGAACAGTCTGCGGCAGATGATTCAGTCCATCGCCGGAACCGCCGAGCACGTGGCCTCGGCCAGCGAAGAGATTTCCTCCTCCGCCACCGAGCAATCGCAGGGAGCGGAGACCCAGAAAGACCAGACCGCGCAGGTGGCCACAGCCATGCAGGAGATGTCTTCGACCGTGTTGCAGGTTTCGGAGAACTCGAATAAGGCCGCGGAGTCGTCGCGCCGGGCGGCGGAAACGGCGCGCCACGGCGGCTCGATTGTGGACGAAACTTTGACCAAGATGCGGGTGATTGCGGACTCGGTCAGCGGCACCGCCAAGAAGATGGAAGAGCTGGGCAAGAGTTCCGATCAGATCGGCCACATCATCGGCGTGATTGACGACATCGCCGACCAGACCAATTTGCTAGCTTTGAACGCCGCCATCGAAGCCGCGCGCGCCGGGGAGCAGGGACGCGGCTTTGCCGTGGTGGCCGATGAAGTGCGCAAGCTGGCCGAACGCACCACGACGGCGACCAAGGAAATTGCCCAGATGATCAAGAATATTCAGGACGAGACCAAGATCGCGGTCACGGCCATGGAAGAAGGCAACAAGCAAGTCGAAGAGGGCGTGAAGTCCACGGCGCAAGCGGGAGATTCGCTGAAAGAGATCATCCACATGTCGGAGGAGGTGGGCGAGATGATTACCCACATCGCCACCGCCGCTACCGAGCAGTCGAGTGCCTCGGAGGAGATCAACAACAACATGGAACAGATTGCCAAGCTGGTGAAGGAATCGGCGGTGGGCGCGCAGCAGTCGGCCAAAGCCTGCCAGGATCTGTCGGGGCTGGCGCTGGATCTGCAGAAGATGGTGGGCAACTTCAAGCTGGAAGACGGCAACGGCTACGGTGGGATGAGGCGGGCGAAGAATGGCAAGTCCGCGATGACGTCCCTGGCAGGCGACGAAGAGCCTCGCTCCATGAGCGCAGCCGCCGGGGCCCGCTGAGTACCCAACGAGTGTTTGCCGATTCGAACAGGAGAGAGCGATGGAAGCGCAGACAAAAACCAACGAAAATACGGGCAGCACCGTGAACCTGCACGATTCCGGGCAAGGACACGCCGCTCTGCTGCAACTGGTGAGCTTTCACATTGGCGGGGAAGAGTTTGGGCTGGACATTCTGCGGGTGCAGGAGATCATCCGCATCCAGGCGCTCACCCGGGTGCCGAATTCGCCCGATTTTGTGGATGGGGTAATCAATCTTCGTGGCAAGGTCATCCCCGTGGTGGCCTTGCGCCGCCGCTTTGGTCTCGAAGAATTGGCGCACGACAAGCAGACCCGGATTGTGGTGGTCGAGGTGCGCGGCACAGTGCTCGGCTTCATCGTGGATTCGGTCTCCGAAGTCCTGCGCATTCCCAAAGACACGGTGGAACCGCCGCCTCGCCTGGGAAAGGTGGAGCGGGAATACGTTTCCGGAGTGGGCAAGCTGGACAACCGCCTGCTGATTCTGTTGGATGTGGACCGCCTGATGTGCGACGCAGAGCAGTTCGGCGTTGCCGCGTCGGCATAGACCCATTCGAGCCTGGCAACTGAGGAGCCGGTGCGCACGTGGACAATGATTTCTTACAAGATCCGGTGATGATTCAGGAGTTCCTCGTGGAGTCGGAGGAACTCTTGCAGCGTATGGACCAGGACATGGTCACGCTCGAGTCCACTCCCAAGGACGCGGAGCTGCTCAACCGGATCTTCCGCGCCCTGCACACCATCAAGGGCACGTCCGGTTTTCTGAGCTTTGATCCTATCGTCCGCCTGAGCCATCGCGCCGAAGATGTGCTCAACGATCTGCGCAAAAGCGAGATTCAGCTGACCAAGCGCATGATGGATGCGCTGCTGGCGGCACGCGACCAGCTGGGGCGGATGCTGGCCGACATTCGAGAAGGCGGTTTGAAACAGTACACCATTGATCCGCTGATCGCGGAACTGGAAGCGGTGCGCAAGCCGGGCGAGATCCCGGAGCGGCTGGGGGAAATGCTGGTTGCCGACAGCGCCGTTACTCCGGCCGCAGTGCAGAGTGCATTGCATCAGCAGGCAAACTCGCCGGAACCGCAGAAATTGGGCGAAGTTCTCGTCGAAAAAGGGGCTGCGACCCCGGCTGCAGTCGGCGATGCGCTGGTGCGGCAGAAACAAACCGCGGATTCGCAAGCCGCCAGCGCCGCCGACCGCACCATGCGAGTGGATGTGCGCAAACTCGACGAACTCATCAACCTGGTGGGCGAACTGGTGCTCGAGCGCAACCGCCAGGTGCGGCTGAGCAGCGACTGGAGCAGCGGGCGGTTGAGCGCAGACGATGCCCACTCGGCTCTCACCGAGTCCACCGCCCGGCTCAGCTTCATCACCGAAGAGTTGCAGACCGCCGGCCTCAAGACCCGCATGGTGCCGATTGACACCGTGTTCCGCAAATTCCCCCGCCTGGTGCGGGATGTGGCCCGCACCCTGGAAAAAGAGGTGGAGTTGCTCGTGGTCGGCCAGGACACGGAGATTGACAAGACCATGGTCGAGCTGATCGGCGATCCGCTTGTGCATTTGGTGCGCAACTCGCTCGATCACGGCCTGGAAATGCCGGCTACGCGGGAGAGTGCGGGCAAGCCTCGGCAGGGCACGATCCGCCTGGAAGCCCGCCAGGAAGGCGATCAGATCGTGATCAGCGTGGGCGACGACGGCGCCGGCATTGATCCCGAGCGGGTGCTGCGCAAGGCCATCGAAAAAAGTCTGGTGACTGCCGAACGCGGGCGTTTGCTCACCCAGCGAGAGATACTCGACTTCGTTTTTCTTCCCGGTTTCAGCACCGTCGAAAAAGTCAACAATCTTTCCGGCCGCGGCGTGGGCATGGACGTGGTGCGCTCGAACCTGAAGCGCATGAGCGGCACGATTCAGCTGGATAGCACCGTCGGCAAGGGCACGACCGTGCAGCTTCGCCTGCCTCTCACTTTGGCCATTCTTCCCGTGCTGCTGGTGCAGGTCACGGATGAAATCTATGCCCTGCCGCTGCGCTCGGTACTGGAGACTTCACGCATGCAAGCCGATGAAGTGCATCAGGTAGAGGGCAACGAGGTGCTGCGATTGCGAGGAGAGACGCTGCCGCTGTTGCGCCTGGGAACCATGTTCGCAACCAAACCGCAACCCGGCGAGTCAGCCAGCCAGAAGATCGTGATTCTGGCGGTCGGCGACAAGCGCGTGGCCCTGCTGGTGGACCATCTTCTGGGACAGGAATCGACGGTGATTAAACCCATGGGATCTTACCTGCACAACTGTGCAAGTATCGCCGGAGCCACGATCAGCGGCGACGGCCGGGTGCGCCTGGTGCTCGATCCCGCAGGATTGCTGGCCTCAGCCGAAGGGTATGCCGGAAAGGTGACGATACAGTGAGTTCTGCGCCCTCGATTACGCGCGGGTCCGCTCCCTCCGGGGCGATGCCAAATCCGCATCTGGTCAAGATCCGAGACCTGATCTACCAGGTGGCGGGCATCTTCCAGCCGGACAACAAGCTTCGTTTGCTGGAGGATCGCTGCGGCAAACGAATGCAGACCCTCGGCGTAAGCATGCTGCGAGACTATTACGACTGTCTGACCGTGAAGCCGATCCGCCAGGCCGAACTGGTGGCGTTGTTGAATGAGATCACCATCGGCGAAACCTGTTTCTTCCGCAATCAGCCTCAACTGGAAGCGCTGCGCAATATCGTGCTCACTCGCATTGTCGAAGCCCGCTCCAAGCTGCCGCTGCGCCACTTGAAGATCTGGAGCGCGGGTTGCTCCACCGGGGAAGAACCTTACACGCTCAGCATGATGCTGCTGGAAGAACTCGCCGGGCGGCTCAAAGGGTGGACATTCGAGATTGTCGCCACCGACCTGAACGAGCGCTCGGTGGCATACGCCAAGCAGGGTATTTACGGCGCGTACAGCACACGGAATCTACCGCCCCTCTACAAAGAGAAATACTTTATCGCCTCCGGTGAAAACCTGCAGGTCAACACGGAAGTGAAGGCGAGGGTCAATATCAACCGGGTCAACATGCTGGACGATTCCCGCATGGCATTTCTCAAGGGCATGGACCTGATTTTGTGCTGCAACGTGCTCATTTACTTTGACGTGATCTCGAAGCGGCGCGTGATCCAGCATTTTTACAACAACCTGCTGCCGCACGGATACCTGTTTTTGGGTCACTCCGAATCGCTGTACGGAGTGAACGATGACTTTCGCCTGGTGCATTTGCCCTCGGCGACGGCGTACGTGAAAGGCGACAAGCGGCAGGTTACGCCACAGGTGAAGCCATGAGTAACCAGCCCCGCGAAACTTTGCTGAAACGACTGGAAGGCCTGGAACAGATGCCGACCATCCCCGTGGTCTTGCAGCCCTTGCTGCGCTACCTGGAGCAGCCCCTGGACTCTCTGGAAGTGCAGCAGGTGGTGGATTTGATCTCGCAGGACAAGTCGCTGGCGGCGCAGTGCCTGCAGTTGTCGAATTCTCCGCTTTATGGACGCTGGCAAAGCGTTGACAACATTCGCGGCGCGGTAGTGGCGCTCGGTCTGCAGCGCATGCGCGACATCGCCGTTTCCTGCTCGGTGCTCAAGCTTGTGCCCAGCGAAAAAACGAATCTCGATCCCACGGTTTTCTGGGAGCATTCGCTCGGCTGCGCTTTAGTTTGCCGCCAGTTTGCCCGCAGGATCGGCTATGCCGATCCGGGTAAGGCCTACCTGGGCGGTCTGCTGCATGACATCGGAATCGTGGCTCACCTCTGGATTCTGCCCAAGGAATTTTATGCCGCGCATGAATTGGCTCGTTCGCAAGGCATTCCTCTCCACGAAGCCGAGATGCAGATTCTGGGCCTGAACCATTGCGAGACCGGGAAAATGGTCGCCGAAAAATGGCATCTGACGCCCGATCTGGTCGCCGTTGTGGGCTGCCATCATGATCCGGCCAGCGCTCCGGTGCAGCGCGACCTGGTGGCGCTGGTCGCGCTCAGCGATCTGCTTTGCCGCATGAGCGGCCTGGGCTACGGCTATCCCGAACAGCGGCAGATCAATTTTCTGGAGGAGCCAGCTTTCGCTCTTCTGCTCCAGGAGTGCCCCTCGATGCAGGCATTCGACTGGGCGCGCTTTACCTTCGAACTGGAAGGCTACATGGAGGAAGTGCATCGCCTGGTAAGCGTTCTTTATCGGACCCCGCAATGAATGACTCCGCCGAAAACTCTCCGCGGATTAAAGTCCTGGTCGCCGATGACAGCGCCTTCATGCGCACGGCGCTGACCCGCATGATCGAGTCGGATCCCGGCTTGCACGTAGTTGCAACGGCGCAAAATGGCAAGGACGCTTTGGAGAAAGTTGTGTCTCTGCAGCCCGACGTCGTCACGCTCGACGTGGAGATGCCAGGCATGAACGGCCTCGATACCCTACGCCACATCATGAAGGAATTTCCCCGCCCCGTCATCATGGTGAGTTCGCTGACGCAGCAAGGTGCGGAGACCACTCTGGAGGCTCTCGATATCGGGGCCTTCGACTGTGTGCCGAAACAGCAATCTTTTGTCTCGCTGGACATCATCAAGATCCGTGACGATCTGGTGGCGAAGATACAAGCTGCCGCCGAAACCCAGCGCCGGCGCCCGCTGGCAAGAGTTGCGCCTGCAGTGGGGGCAGGCAAAGCTCCGATACGAGTCTTCCAGCACGCTCCGCCCAGCGTGATCGCGCTCGGCACCTCAACCGGGGGCCCGAAAGCGCTGCAGGAAATTCTGCCGCTTTTGCCCGCCGATCTCTCCGTTGGCGTGCTGATTGTTCAGCATATGCCGCAAGGGTTCACGGGGCCGTTCGCGCGCCGCCTGGATAATCTGTGCAATGTCACAGTCAAGGAAGCGGCGCACGGTGAAATGATCGAACCCGGAGTGGTGTACATCGCGCCTGCCGGTCAGCACATGGCTGTGTCCCGTCGAGGCGCCTCCAAAGTCGCTATCCAACTTTCGCAGACGCCCGCCGGCACCCTGCACATGCCGTCCGTGGATGTAATGATGTTGTCCGTGGCGGAAGTGTTTCACGGCCTCAGTATGGGGGTAATCATGACGGGCATGGGCGCCGATGGCGTGCAAGGCATGCAGGCCATTGCCCGCGAAGGCGGCCTCACCCTCGGACAGGACGAAGCCAGTTGTACGGTTTACGGCATGCCGCGTTCCTGCGCCGAAGCTGGCGTGCTGCAGCGGGTTGTTCCTTTAAAGCAAATTCCCGATCAAATCATGCTGGCGACCCGTTATCAGAGGCGCGCCTGAGACGACTCACCGTTTGTGCATCCTCCTCCATTACTTGCTTCACTTTTCGAGTCAGCGACTCCAACGAAAACGGTTTTGGCAGGTAGTGCATGCCATCCTCGGTCAGCCCGTTCCTGGAGACGGCATTCTCGGGATAACCAGAAATAAAGATCGTTTTCAGCCCGGGGCAAAACGTCCGCAGATCGCACGCAAGGTCACGCCCATTCTGGCCGGGAAGCACAACATCGGTCAGCAACAGGGCGACGATCTTTCCATAGCGGCGAAACTCGCGCATCGCTTCAGCCGCATTGCGGGCCTTCAACACCCGGTATCCGACGGATTCCAGAATGTCCGCTGTGACCTCGCGCACGAAGGCCTCGTCTTCGACCAGCAGAACGGTTCTGCGTCCCGAGGCCAATTCGGGTTGCGTCGTTATCGAGAGCGGATCTAACGGATGTTCGCTTGAGGATTGCAGGTGGTTCACGATTGTTCTCCTGTTACACCATGCCCATGCACCTGCGTTTCCAACCTGCAGTTCGCCGCGATGCGTGATACGACCTCGCATTTGCAGAGGCTTACGAGGACGACAGCAGATTCGAAGATGAAGCGGGGAGTTTCAGCAAATGAGCGTTCTCATTTAGGGAAAAATAAGTGAAATTTTCGGGAAATTTTCCTGAAGTGGCAGAACCGGGCTCAGCGGGTGCGCGCCAACAAGGTTCGATTCGGATCCAGTACGACCTTTCGTGTTCCTGAGGGTGCGGTCAAATGAAATAGAGTCTCCGGACCATCGGCGAAAACTTGCCCAATCAGTACCATCTTGCCGGGAAGTGATGCGTACACCGGGATGACGGTTACGAGGTCATCGGGCGCGTCTTTTTGCAGAATCGTTCCGCTCACGGCGGTGGATCCGACCTTGGCGGTGTATTTTGCTCCGCGCAACTCAAAATAGGGAACGGCATTGCCATTCACCCATCCGCGGGAGAACCAATCCAACGAACGATGACCTTCATACCAAAGCGGCCTGGGCAAATCTTCTTCGAAGACTTGCAGGAACTCGCGAGTTGAGATTGCCTTGCCCTGGTAATGCTCTCTCAAACGGCGTAGTCCACGAACAAAAGGTTCATTGCCGGCGGCGCCCCGGCCACCGCTCTTCACCTCCGCATCCCGCAACATGGTACGCAGCATGTGGAGCAACCAGGTCCCGCGCCCATAACTGATGGCTTCATAACCACCAGGAAATTGCGAGTTCGAGAGCCGCGTGCCCAGCGCGACCGGGCCATCTTCCAGCAAAGCCGACCCTGCCTGGTTCTTTTCCAGCAGATCGTCGCGGTACTTTTCCATTACGGGGTGAAACTGGGCCGGGTTTTCGGACTCAAGCAACATCATCGAACTGTAGTTGGCCAGGGCCTCCACCAGCCATTGGTCGCGATAGCCGGTCCACGTTACCAGATCGCCCCACCATTGATGCGCGGTTTCGTGAGCAATCACCTGTGAGATCAATGTTTGCTGCACCTCCCCCATGTTCAGCTCTGACTTTTCTTCGCTGGTAAGAAAGGAGTAACTGGAGAGAAAAATCAACCCCGGCCAACCTTGGCTGAGCGCGCCCGGCAGTTGGGTGAGGGCCAGCGTGCTGAAGGGATAAGGGCCGAAACGGCTGGAGTAGAAGTCAATTGCGCGGGCCGCAAGGTCCGCGACTCTCTGCACGTTGTGAGAGGGCGAGGGTGAAGAAGGCCCCGCCGTGTCGGGCGATGGCTGCGGAAACCCGCGCTCCACGCTGCCGGTAGCATAGGTTTCCACGGTCACACCGGCTGCGTGGGCCTCGACGTGTCCATATTTCCCCAGATTGAATCCGGCCACAGGAATCGGACGCTCCGAGGTCCAGCGACTTACCTGTTCGGTAGATTCACTTACGCCCGGGAGTCCCTCCTGGCGTTTCCCCGTGGCCACAAGCGTCCATCCGGGCGGGTAATGAAACTCGAGGTCGAAGTTGGACATGACCAGTCCGCGGTTGGGATACCAGGTGCCGCGCGCGCCGACGTAAAGCAATCCCGCGCCGGCTTCCGACAGCACTTCGCCGCCGTAAACAAAATGGAGATCCAGCTTCTGTCCTGCTCGCAGAGTTCGCGGAAAAACCACCGCGACCAAATCATTCCCGTGGCGGGCCAGCTGCGTACCCTCAATCGCAGGATTGTGAATGAACTCGAGAGGCTGTCCGTCCGCTTCCACGGACTTGATCTGGAGATCGCGGGACAGCTCGAACAAAACAGTCCGTGCGCCGCCCTGGCGCACATCCAGTTGCAGAAGGGCCTCAGCGTCAACTCTCCTCGGTGGCCTAACATCGGCCCGAATCTTGTAATGTGATATCGCAACTGCGTCGGCTTTGCTGTCCTCGCCTGTCGTACTGCTCAGGCCTTCCGAGGCGGTGGCAGCTTGGGGCAACGAATAGGAACTCCAGACATCGTAAAAAGTCGTGCCCTCGACCGTCTTCGGCTGGCCTGCCCAGATCTGTTCGATGGAATCGGCGTCGTAGTAGAGATCGAAAACTCCCAACCGGCGGCCCTGCAATCGCACATGCAGGAAGCGGTCGGCGACGCCAATATCGCCCACGGTTGCGCGCGCAGAATCAGCCACAGGAAGCAGTTGACTGAAACTCATGAACATGCGCAAGGCGTCGCCACTGGCTAAAGTGCGAGCCGATTCATTCCATTGCGTCACGAACTCCTGCGCGTGCTCGGCTGGCAGGAGCGCCGGCTGCATTTCGTGGAACGTGTCATCATTGAAGCGAAAATAGGCGGTCAGGAAGCGTTCTTCGAGAATCGCGCTGCCCGTGAACAGCGCCATGGAACTGCGTTCTACCTGATTCGGAGGCGCGAATAGAACTTCTCCATCTCCTTCGAAAAATGCGCCGGTGACTCTGCCCGCGACGTCTTCTGTGAACGCAATGGTGCCTTCGTCCAGAGTGAGGTGAAGCGACGCCCGATCCAGGGAGAGGCCGCGAACGGTGTAAACACGCGACCGATCCAACCCCACCTTGGACAATTGCAGGTAAAGATTTTCCGCTGGGCTGACCGAAAGCGAGGCTTTTCCCACTACTCGGACATCGCTCTGGCTCTTCGGAGGAGGCTGATTCTGGCCCCAGCTATTGCTTGCGGCCATGTACGCCAGCAAGGCCCAGCCCATTCGTGCTCGCACAGTCCCAATGACTTTGGTCACGTATCTCTACACGTCCCTGTGCTCTAGAATGCGCCTGAATGCGCGCCCGTGTCATCTTCCTGTTAGCGTCGGCTTTCCTCTCGGGCTTTGCCGTTTCGTCCTGCGCAGACGTCATTCATCTGAAAAATGGCCGCACCATCTGGGCGGATCACGTTCGCGAAAATGGGTCGCACCTCGAGTACGATCTCGGCGAAGACACTTACGCGATTCCCAAGTCATCGGTTGACCGCATCGAAAGCGGTGGCCTTCCGCCAGAGTATTCGGCGGCGTCCACAAGTAAAGACGCGCATGACCTGCCGGCGTTCGCCCCTTTAGACAATCTGAAGAATGATCCCGCGCTCATCGGCAAAATCATTCAGAACGGACGCGTAGACACCGATGCTTTTTTGGCGCTGGAGCAGGCGGGCGATGCGAAGGCAACTGCAGCGGGATACTTCATCGCCGGCAAGCACGAGTTTGAGCACGGGGATTTTCCCAAAGCCCGCGGATATTTTGAATCGGCACTGCGCTTCGACGCCGACAATCCTACATTTCTGAATTACTACGCCGCGCTGCTGGTTAAGACCGGGAACCCGTCGCAGGCGCTACCCTACGCCGAACGTGCCGTGCGTGCCGCGCCGGATTCGCCGGATGCGCTGACCGTTCTGGGTTACGTTCAATATGCGGCGGACCGGAACGAAGATGCGATCCGGACCTGGAAGCATTCGCTCGAACTCCGCCCGGACCCGACCGTGCAGAATTATCTGCAGAAGGCCCAGCGCGACTCCGACGTCCAGGCGAATTACTCCGAGCACGAGAGCAGTCACTTCACGCTGCGCTACGAAGGCCGGCAGACTTCCGATACCTTCCGCGGCCAACTGATCGCCACCCTCGAATCCGAGTACGATGACCTGGTGCGCGATTTGGGCATTGCGCCGCGAAGCAGTATCGCCGTCGTGCTGTACACCGACCAGGCATTTTTTGATGTGACGCAGGCGCCTTCATGGAGCGGCGCCGTGAACGATGGCAAGCTGCGCATCCCGGTCAACGGACTGAGTTCCGTCACGCCGGAATTGGCACGCGTGCTCAAGCACGAACTGGCGCACTCGTTTATCAATCAGCTGAGCGGTGGACGCTGCCCGTCGTGGTTGAACGAGGGAATTGCCCAGGCCGTCGAACCAAAACGACTCTCGCAGGGACGTCTTCTCGCTAGTCTTTATCACACACAGCAGGAAATCCCCTTGAATGCTCTGGAAGGCAGCTTCATTCGCTTTTCCAGCCTGCAGGCGGTCGTTGCCTATGAAGAATCTCTCGCAGCCGTGCAATACATTCGCGACACGTACGGCATGAGCGACGTGCAACGCATCTTGGAGCGGCTGGGCCAGGGAAGTTCAACGGAAGCCGCGCTGCGGGCTGTCATTCACTCCGATTACGGCGACCTGGAGACGGAAGTGGGGAAGTATCTCGCCGACAAGTACGGAAACTGATTCCTTTGGCGTGCCCCCGCGCCCGCGGTAGTTGACTAGCTGAATTGAGACAGATCAATCGAAGGCTTGGCCTGCGTTGCACGGCACACCTGACTTTCGCAACAGCGTCAAGAACTCTTCTTCAAAGTTGTGCTCCCGGTAGTGCTCGGCTTGATAGCGTATGTATTCCTGTACCGTATTCAGCAACGATGGGCTCACGCCACAATCCCCATCCTTTTCCCCACCCGCTTCAGCACCTCGAGCGCCTGCTGCAGCTCTTCTTGCGTGTGCGTGGCGGTCATGATGGTCCGGATGCGAGCCTTGCCCTCCGGCACCGTGGGAAACGCAATGCCCGTTCCCAGCACGCCTTCTTTGAACAATTCGCGGGAGAAATCCATGGTCAGCTTGCCGTCGCCAATAATGATCGGGGTGATCGGCGTTTCGCTCGCGGGAGTATTGACGCCCCCGATGTTGAAGCCCAGCAGGCCGAGTTCTTTTTTCCAGAATCGGGTGTTCTCCCAGAGTTTCTCGATGCGTTCAGGTTCATCTTCCAGAACCTCGAAAGCGGCAATACAAGTTGCCGCCACCGACGGCGGATGGGAAGTGGAAAACAGGAACGGCCGCGCGCGGTGGTAGAGAAAGTCAATCAGATCGCGCGTTCCGCAGACATATCCGCCGAGTGCGCCGATCGCCTTCGATAACGTTCCCACCTGAATGTCCACGCGCCCGTGCATCATAAAGTGATCGATCGTGCCCCTGCCGTTGCGACCCAAAACGCCCGAGGCGTGGGCATCGTCCACCATCATGATGGCGCCGTATTTCTCGGCGAGATCGCACAGCCCGGGCAGCGGACCAATGTCGCCGTCCATGGAGAATACGCCGTCGGTGATCAGCAGCTTTTTCCCCGGCTGATCCTTCACGCTGGCCAGTTGCTGTTCCGCATGAGCGATATCTTTGTGGTTGAAGACGAGAATCTTGGCCTTCGACAAGCGCGCCCCGTCAATGATCGAAGCGTGGTTCAGTTGGTCCGAGATAATGAAGTCATCTTTCCCCAGCACAGCCGATACTGTGCCTGCATTCGCAGCGAATCCCGACTGAAAGACCACGCAAGCCTCGACATTCTTAAAGTGCGCAATCTTCTCCTCCAGGTCCATGTGGATTTTCATGGTTCCGGCGATGGTGCGCACCGCGCCCGATCCCACCCCGAATTTTCTTGTTGCCTCCAGCGCGGCCTCGCGCAGCTTGGGATGCGTCGTCAGCCCGAGGTAATTGTTGGACGCAAGATTGATGACTCTCTTGCCGTCAAACGTACACATCGGAGCCTGTTCGTCTTCAAGCACGCGGAGGCGGAAATGCGTGCCCTTCGCCTTAAGATCGTTCAGTTGCTCGGTTAGGTAAGAAAGCGGATTCACGCGAGTTGCAGCGGTAGCCATGGGCTCTCCAGTCAGATACTTAATTCTTCAGTTTAATACTGCGAAGGTAGGAAAGAAATCAGCCAGAGCGGGCAGCGAGCACTATTGCCGCTTCGTCCCGCTGTCGGCGGCGACCGATTGAGGCTCCGCCTGGCCCTCGGAGGGTGCAGGCGCTGTCTCACCTTCAGGCGGCGTGAGTGGCGCTGCGCTATCCGCCTTCTTCTCCAGAAATTTTGCGGAATTCAGCAGTGGGCGCCCCAGCGACGAGTTGTAGCCGGTCCAGGCTCCCTCCCATCCGATTTCGCGTTCGAAATGCACCCGCATGTTCTCCATTTTGGAGTCGAGATCGTCAAGGTAATGCAGCATCAGAGCTTCCGGGAACATGGGCAGCTTGGGGGAGCCGAATTCATATTCTCCGTGATGGCTGATGATCAGGTGTTCGACCAGAATCTTCATCTCGTCGGGAAAATCGGGAATCTGGGCAAGCTTCTTATGCAGCATTTCCAGTTCGATCACCATGTGGCCAAGCAGCTGTCCACGCGTCGAATAAGAGAATGACCGATGGTAGTTCAATTCGTGAATCTTGCCGATATCGTGCAGGAAAGCGCCGGTCAACAACAGATCGCGGTTGATCTGCGGATAATTTCGGCAAACCAGGTCGCAGGAACGCATCAGCGAGACCACGTGATCGAGCAATCCTCCGATATAGGCGTGGTGCAGGGTCTTTGCGGCGGGCGCGTTGCGGTACGCTTCAGCGATCTCGGGATCCGCCATGAAAGTCTCGATCAGCGCCTTGAGATGCGGATTTTGAAGGGTCGCAACAAAGCCGGCGAGGGTTTGCCACAACTCACCGATGTCTTTCGTGGTTTTGGGCAGATAGTCGGAATAGTCAATCTCCGACTCGAGCACCCGGCGCAGCTTGTGAATCGTGAGCTGGAAACGGTTTTTGTACTTGTTCAGAAGCGCCTTGACTTTGAGAAAATCGTCCTGCTCAAAGGTATTGATCGCATCTTCGACGTTGTCCCACATTTTGGCTTCGACCTGGCCGGTGCGGTCCGCCAGAATCAGAGCCAGATAGGGCTCGCCGGTCTTCTTGGGTTTCACCTGCTTGGAGGTCACCACGAAAGTGGAAACGATGACCTTATTTTCGTGATGGCAACAGTCCGAGAGAAAGAATTCCTTCATGCAGTAACCCGCTTGGGCATGACAGTCACCGCGGCGCAAGCCCGGCTGGAAAGCCTCAAATCAGCATCAGCTTAAACTAAAACAGGCCAAATTTTTTCTTCTTTTTGAGTTCCTTGGCGCCGGCTTCCTTGGCGTTTGTCTCTACCGGCTTGGTCTCGTTAGGGCTGGCGCCGGTGTCCACATAGCCTTCTTTGATGTCAATGAAGGCATCTTCGCGCAGCCTGGTGAGATAAGCACGCAGCGCCGGCTGCAGTCGCTGCATGTACACCGCGTCCTGGATGTGGCCTTCCACCTCGCTGAATTCGGGCACACCCGCATCGTGATGTTCCGTAACCTTCAGAATGATGAATCCCTGTCTGGTCCGAATCACGTCGGAAACATCGCCCGACTTCATAGCGAAGGTCTTATCTTCGAGTTCTTTGGCCAGCGCCCCGCGCTTGAAAAGACCGAGGTCGCCGCCTTGCGCCGCGGAAGGATCGTCGGAGCCTTTCTTGGCGACATCCGCGAAGGGCGCACCCTTGCGAATCTGAGCCAGCAAGTCGTCGGCTTTCGCCTGCGCCTTCTGGAGCGCTTCGCTGGGATCGGTTGCCGGCTTGGCTTCAGTCGAAACCAGAATTTCGCTCAGCCGTATCTGCTCCGGCTGCTCCATCTCGCCTTTATGTTCTTCGTAGAATTTCCGTTCCTCGTCCTTGCTGATGTTCATCCGCTGGCCGACTTCTTTGCCGATGACCTGCTGCGTCACAATCTGGTTGCGCAGCGTCTGCTTGAAGTCCTCAAACGAGACGCCTTGCGACTGAGCCGCCTTCTCCAGATCCTCCATCGACTCCAGCTTCATATCTTTGCGCATGTCGTCGAGCCGCTTGATCACCTCGGTATCGCCGGTGATGCCCATGTCCTTGCCCTTTTCGAGAAGCAACTGCTGGTCAATGAGGTCGCGGAGCACGTCTTTATCGCGCTCGGCGATGAGTTTGTCGGCGTTGACCGGATCCTGCTGCTGAGCTTCTTTCCGCAAATCTTCTTTGCTGCGCAAGAATTCGCTGCGGGTGATGATCTGATTATTGACGCGGGCAACAATCTCTTCCACCACGCTGTCAGCGGCGAAACCGGACGGAGCGAAAAGCAAGGACATCAGGACGGAGATTAATAGAAGTTTACGCATGGATTTCGATGCCACAGTGACTCAAGTTGCTTTTCCGCATTGTACCGCTAAACAGCCTGTTCCGCTGAACCCGGCACTCTGCTGTATGATAACTGGTTTCCCTCGATCGGAGGCCCTAGTTAATGAAAATCCTTCTCTGTGCGTTCTTTTTGATCTTGACTGTTATGAATGCTTCCGCCAAAGGTGCCGCCCCCGTTCCCGACGCCACCCAGCTTGAGAAAATGGCCGGCCGCTTTGCTCCCACTCCCCTCCGGGTGGATACCTCGAGGCTTTCCTCCGGCGACCGCCAGGCGCTGGTCAGATTGATTGAGGCCGCGCGCTTATTGAACGACATTTTCATGCAGCAAATGTGGGAGGGCAATGCTGCTTTGTATGCCAAGCTGCAAAAAGACACCACGGCGCTTGGCAAAGCGCGCCTGCACTATTTCTGGATCAACAAAGGACCCTGGTCCGACCTCGACGAATACAAAGCCTTTTTGCCGGGGGTTCCGCCGCGCAAACCGCTGGGCGCGAATTTCTATCCCGAAAACATGACCAAGGAGCAATTCGAGAAGTGGGTGGCGGCGCTTTCCCCTGACGATCAGGAGCAAGCGAAGAGCTTTTTCACGGTGATTCGTTGGAAAGATTCGGCCGGCAGGACCTTGTCGTTTGTTCCCTATAACCGGGAATACGGGCCAGATCTTACCCGGGCAGCTGACTTGTTGCGTGACGCCGCCGATTTGACCGACAATGCGTCTCTCAAGAAGTTCTTGACCCTGCGTGCCGACGCTTTCCTCTCCAACAATTACTACGATAGCGACATGGCTTGGATGGATCTGGATGCGCCGCTCGACATCACGATCGGACCCTACGAAACCTATAACGACGAATTGTTTGGCTACAAGGCCGCTTTCGAAGCCTACATCAACCTTCGCGACGACGAAGAGAGTGCCAAGCTCTCGACATTTTCTGCTCACCTGCAGGAGATCGAAAACAATCTGCCGATCGAGCCGCAATACCGCAATCCCAAGCTGGGAGCGGGCGCGGCGATTCGCGTGGTGGATCAAATCCTGAGCGCGGGCGACGGCGCGCACGGCGTACAAACCGCCGCTTACAACCTGCCTAACGACGACCGGGTGGTGCAGCAGAAGGGCAGCAAACGGGTCATGCTCAAGAACGTTCAGGAGGCAAAGTTTCACAGTGTGCTCCTGCCCATTGCGCGGCGGACGCTATCGCAACCGGCAATGGTGGACGTGAGCTTCGAGCCGTTCTTCACCCACATCCTGGCGCATGAACTAATGCACGGACTGGGGCCGCACCAGATCAAAGTCAATGGCCGTGACACCACGCCACGCGATGAACTGAAAGATCTGTACAGCGCCATCGAAGAGCCGAAAGCGGATGTGACCGGCCTGTTCGCTTTGCAGTACATGATGGATCATGCCAAAGACATGGGCATGGAAAAAACACTGCCCTCCGATGCGGCTGCGGAGCGCCAGTTGTATACCACGTACCTGGCATCATCGTTCCGCAGCTTGCGCTTCGGTTTGAACGACGCGCACGGCAAGGGCATGGCGGTGCAGTTCAATTTCTACATGGACAAGGGCGCATTTTTTCAGCATCCCGACGGCACGTTTTCGGTAGATATTGCCAAGATGAAAGCCGCAGTGGCGGAGCTTGATCATGATCTTCTGACCATCGAGGCCGAAGGCGATTACGCCGGCGCGAAAAAGCTGTTGGATGAAATGGGAATCATTCGCCCGGCGCTGCGCAAGGCGCTGGATGGTTTGGAGGGGATTCCTACGGATATCGAACCGATTTTCGTAACCGCCGACGAACTGGCGCCGCCAGCGAAACCTGCGGCCAAGTCTGCAGCCAGGAAGAAAGATTAAACCGCGAGAGTGTTATTGACTCGTTACGACCATTGGCCTTCCGGGCACAGCAAGGAATCTGCGGTTGCAGGGGCGCACGTTGCGCTATGACTTCTTATCCGGTCCCTGATCGCCGTCTTTCATAGCGGACTTGAAGTTCTTGATGCCTTCACCCAGGCTCTTGCCCAGGTCGCCCAGTTTGCTGGGGCCGAAAAGCAAAAGTGCAATCAGCAGAATGATCAGAATTTCCGGCAGACCCAATTTGCCCGGCATCATGAACTCCTCAGCGCAGAGGTTCCGTGTCCGCCCCCCGCGCAAGCCTTCACAAAAATTCTAGGCTTCGGCAACCTTAGAGTCAAAGCAACGACTCTTGGGGAGTGGCGCGGTTGGACCTTTGTCATCCCGAGCCGCTGTTTTCGGCGAGATTCCTTACTTGGCCGAGACGCCCTTCAGCGTGTACACAACCGTGCTAAACGAGCCGTTGTAGCTGTAGCCGGCGCACCAGATCTGGTTTTTCCCGCCCACACGCTGGCTGTCGCAAGCATCCATTTCCGCGCCGGTCTTCGCATCCAGCTTCCAGGTCTTGCCGCCGTCGCTGCTGAAATACATGCC